>OMEW01001159.1_pt1 | contig 10605 bp, 7 predicted proteins | sample 1645471 | NCBI WGS metagenome assembly OMEW01 (sample SAMEA103958126, study PRJEB25191) | human gut metagenome | reverse complement strand
AGCATTTTGGCAACGCAGATGCCGTGCCGCAGCCGCCGAAGCGGTGCTTAAGCCGCTAGGCGGGAATTGTGCGGTGTTGCCTTAGAAATCAGGAGTGAGCAATGAGAATTGGTGATCCGTCGCTTGTGTCAAGGTTCTCTCGTAGGGGTAAGGCCGTGTTGCACTTAACAAGCCATCTCCCCTTATAAATCACCCTTTAGGGAACGGTCTTTTTCGGCTCGTGGCAAAACCTCCTCTACTCTTCAATTCCTAATTTCTAATTAACTCCTAACTTTCTTCCGGGGTGCCTTATGTCTTCACAGCACAATTCCCTCCGCTGGCGCAGCGGGGTCAATTTGGTAGTTATTGCAGCAGCACTGGTAGCCATTACGGTCATCACCAACGCTTACAGCTTTAATTTAATGCTGCGCAATTTTCGGCAGAGCCTTTCCAGCACAGCGCAGATCTATACGGAACAGATCAGCGGCAAGGTGGACAAAATCAACTCTGGCTCGCTGGAATTGGTTTCGCTGGCCGCCAGCTCCCAGAATTACTATACCAGCAGCCCGCCTGCAGGACCGCATTCGCTATGTAGAATCCAGTGATCTCTATTTCTTTTACCGCACGGACAGTGACGAATTGCTGACCGCGCTGAGCAACCGCCCATCCACCGGCAGCAGCTATTTCTGGAATCAATACCTGATGCTGCCACCTACCCAGCCCGCTAATACCTGGTTTTCTGTTACCTGCAACGGCGAAACCTGGCTGATGTGCTATTATAATGTATCCCAGGTCCGGGTCGGCGCAGCCGTGCGTGCCAAAACGTTGCTGCAAAGCCTGTATGCCGATACCGGCCTTGTGCAGGACAGTGGCTTTGCCCTGGCCGGGCTGGATGGCACCATCGTTTATTCCAGCCAGCCGGACCTTATGGCCTGCGGCACCAGGCTGGCCGGTCACATTCCTGCCAGCCTGATTGTGGAAAGCCACACAGTTCCTGAAGTCGGCACTTTGCTGCTGTTTCGTCCGTCCTCGGATCTTCTGCACCAGCTCAGCGGATCGTTCGGGTGGCTGTTGCTGCTCAATTTGCTTGCTCTTGCCCTTATCACCACCATGCTGCTCAACACCAACCGCCACATTACCGTCCCCATCCAGCAGCTGACCGAGGGTGTGCGCGAGGTGGAACGCGGCAACTGGGATTACCAGCTGGAAACTTCCTCTCAAATTGAGGATTTCCAGCAGCTCTTCCGCGGTTTCAACCACATGATTCTGGAAGTACATGACTTGAAAATCTCCGCCTATGAAGCCGAGCTGGAACGCCACCGCAATGAGCTGCGCTACCTGCAACTACAGATTCGCCCGCATTTTTATCTCAACGCCATTACCACCATTTCCAGCCTGATCTACCAGGACCGCAAACAGGACGCCCGCTCCTTCATCGACTTTTTGAGCGATTATCTGCGCTACCTGTTCAGTGGCAGCGATACCCAGGTTACCCTGCAGCAGGAAACCAAGCACTGCAAATCCTTTATCCAGTTACAGCAGATCAAATACCCCGATACGATTTTTTATATGTTTGAGCTTGCCTCCGGCACCGAGAATATCCGCATCCCCAAATTTTTGCTGCAAACCGTGGTGGAAAATATCTTCAAGCACGGGTTCAGCCCGGAGCAGTTCCTGAGCATCTTTTTGGAATCAGCACTGGAAGAACAAAACGGCATGCGCGGCCTGCGCATGACGGTGGAGGATAACGGCTGCGGATTTCCCCCAGAAATGCTGGCCAGCTTCCCTGTGAAAGAAGACAACGGCCATGTGGGGTTAAGCAACCTCTACCACACCTTGCAGCTGATTTATGGCCCCGCCGCCAGCCTGCACATCAGCAACGCCGAACCGAATGGTGCTCGCGTTACCATCTTTTTGCCAGAGGAGGAAAACCATGCACATCCTAGTCGTGGATGATGACATCCCCACTGTTGAGGTCATCCGCACTTCCCTGCACTGGGATCTGCTGGGCATTGACCGTGTAGAAACCGCTTATGATTATACCGAAGCCCAAAATAAGATCTGCGCCAGCCAGCCGGATATCATCCTGTGTGATATCGAGATGCCCCGCGGCAGCGGTCTGGACCTGCTGCGCTGGCTGCGGGAAGAAAAACGTGACTGCGAGTTTGTGTTCCTGACCTGCCATGCCAATTTTGACTATGCCAAAACCGCGCTGCAATACGGTGCTGCCGATTACATCACTAAGCCATTCAACATTGCCCAAACTGAAGCAACGTTAAGTAAAGTTGCTTCCAAGGTGCGCTACCACCAGGAGCTTTTGCAAAAAAGCCGTGCCGGCCAGCAGTGGGAGGAAGCCCACAGCCTGGCCCAGGCATCCTTCCTGCACGGATTGTTCATGGATGGAACCCTGATGACCGAAATTGAACTAAACAAGCGCTTCCAGGACCTGGGCCTTGCGGTGGATGCCCTCCAGCCCATCCACATGGTACTGGTCACCGCTCCTCAACCTGCTGACGATACCAGCTGGAAACCGGAACTGTTCGGCTATGCGTTCCGTAACCTTGCCACGGAACTTCTGTGTGAGAATGCCCCCGCCCATGTATTCCACTTTCTGCGGCAGGATATGCACTTCTGCCTGGCCTGGCTGGACGGCAGCCTGACGCCGGATATTGTAGCCCAGCGCTGCCGCAGCCTGATCGAGCTTGGCGGCAGCTGCCTGCGGTGCGAAGTAACCTGCTATGTGACCCACAGCGTTTCCTGGCACACCGCAGCCGCCCAGCGCGAAGCCATGGAGCAGCGCGACCGCCAGAACATTACCCGCCGCGGCGAATTGATTTTGGAAACTGACCAGCTCGGTCCCCACAACGCAGCGCAGTATTCTTTGGATGTTGCCAAACTGGAACAGCTGTTCGCTCAGGGCAGCGTACCCGCCATTACCAACCTGATTCGTAAGGATCTTTCCACCCTTGCGGAGGAGAAAATGCTTTCTCCCGCGCTGATGCAGCAGATTCACCAGGATTTCCAACAGGTTTTATACAGCGTGCTCAGCGCCAACGAGATACAAGCACACGAACTGTTCCGCGATGATGCCTGTGTACGGTTAAACCAAACCGCAGAAAGCTCCATTATGAACATGATCAAGTGGGTCAGCGTTGCCGCCGACCGTGCAGTGCGTACCATCCGGGAAACACACCAGGTCAACAGCATTGCGGGCAAGATCCGCCAATACTGCCAGGAACACTTTGCTGAAAAGATTTCCAACCGCGAAATTGCTGATGCCGTTTACCTGACGCCGGATTACGCCAACCGCGTATTCAAAGACGCTTATGGTCTGTCTATCAAGGACTACTTGACCGACCTGCGAATGCAGAAAGCTCAGCTGCTGCTGCGTGATGAAGCTAACACCATCAGCGAAGTAGCTGCCCAGGTGGGATTTGATAATTTTTCGTACTTTTCCACCCAGTTCAAAAAATATACCGGTCTGACCCCCAATGAGTGGAAGCGCCAAAACGGGTAAATTATCGAAACATTCGCTCTATAAAGCAATAAAATAGCAAGCGCATCATCGCTGGTTTTCCTCTTCTCAGGGGATCCATGTGCAACATAAAGCGCTTGCTATTTTCATTTTACTTTTTTTCCGTTAACTCTTTCAACAATGCCCGGCACCCAATGTTGACATCCTGCCAGGTGGCTTCAAAATCACCGGTATACCACGGGTCAGCCACATCGCCGCTTTGCCCGGCGTGCGCCAGCAGCAGCGAGCACTTTCCTTCCGGGTCGCCGCCGCAAATGCGGGCCATGTTGCTCAGGTTCATCCGGTCCATTCCGATCAGGTAACCAAACTCCTCATAATCCTTGCGGGTCATCTGCCGGGCCGCATGTCCATCGCAGCGGATGCCATGCTCCGCCAGTTTGCGTCGGACCGGTGGATACACCGGGTTGCCCAGTTCTTCCCGGCTGGTTGCTGCGGAAGCAATCACGAACTCATCTTCCCGCCCCGACTGTCGCACCAAGTCTTTCATCACATACTCTGCCATCGGGCTACGGCAGATATTGCCGTGGCACACGAATAATATTTTTGTCATCCCGTCATATCCTTTCAAACATCTCGAAGCCGCAATATTACTGTAATCCGTTATTTTATTTTTTCTTTTCAATCTTGTCCCCAAATTACGCATTTCCCCATAAATTTCCACTCAAGTTACTGGCAAATGGTGTAATATGTAATACATGGTATAGCAGCTGCAGCAAACCTCCGCCTGTTTATCCCGGCATTCTTCTTGCCCCGCCCGCCGCCAAAAGCTGCTTACAGGATACCACACGCAGCGCTAAATCACAACCAGATTCCCTGCACCGCCCCGTTTTCTGCAAAATTCTCTTGCAAGGTTTCGCACCGCCAACTATAATGTATTTATATATTATAAGTAAAGGCGCATGGCACAGCCGTTTTCCGGGCTTGCCGGGTGCTTTGGATTCCAAACAGAAAGGGGGCCGCCCGATGCCTCGCATTGCCGTGGTGGATGACCAGCCGGATATGCGGCAGCAGCTGTGCAGCATGATTGACCAATACAGCCGCGAGAACAACTGTATGCTGGAAGTTACCGCTTTTTCGGACGGTTCCCAGGTCATAACCAACTATTGCAAGGGGTTCGACATCATCTTTCTGGATATTGAAATGCCGGAGCTTGGCGGCATGGACGCTGCCGAGCGCATTCGCACGGTGGATCCGGATGTGGTGCTGGTGTTCGTTACCAACATGGCGCAGTACGCTATTCGCGGGTATGAGGTCGACGCCCTGGATTTTGTGCTCAAACCGGTCAATTATTACCAGTTCAGCACCAAGCTGGCCCGCGCTTTGCAGCGGGTGCAGCGCCGCAAAGGCGGGCAGATTGCATTACAGACCGCTGGGGGCGTGCAGCTGCTGAACACCGAGGACATCTACTGGCTGGAAACGCGGGACCGTATGCTGCATTACCATACCTCCACCGGGGTATGGTCCGTGCGTTCCAGCCTGCAAAATGCTGAAAAGCAGCTGGCCCCCTACCACTTTGCCAAATGCAACCAGTGTTACCTTGTCAATCTGCGGTATGTGCGGGCGGTCCAGAACGATATGGTCCAGGTTGGGGAGGACCGGCTGGAGATCAGCCGCCGCCAGCGGGCTGCCTTCCTGGCTGCGGTCGCCGCCTATGTTGGGGGTGCCATGTAATGCTGCCAAATCTCCAACAATTTCTTTCTCTTCTTGTCTGTGGGATACAGCTTTGGGGCGCAGCACTGACCTACTGGCTCCCGCTCCGGCACTCGCCGCACTTTTGGCAGCGGGCGCTGCTTTGCTTGATTCCCTCCATTCCCCTTTCCACATTTTTATTATGGGCGGATTACACGCCTTCCTCGCTGTTCCTGCGGGCGGGGGCGTATATTCTGTTTTGTATGTGGATGATTTTCGCTTCCCACAGCTGCACCCAGTTGGACTGGTCCGGCGCCAATTATTGCGCCATCTGGGGAATTTTGAGTGCCCTGACGACATTTGAGTTATGGCAGCTTCTTGTCTGGTGTCTGGCACAGGTAAACATATTCCTGCCATTAGATCAGCCCTCTGCTTTGCTGCTGCAACTGCTGTTTTTTGCCGCTGCGTACTGCCTGCTGCGGGTAACTGTTGCCCATTCCATGCCATATGAAGGCAGCTACCACATCGGTCCCCGCCAGCAAATCAGCGCTATTATTCTGGGCGGCATGTTCGTTCTGCTGTTTTTAACAATGCAGACCGTCACCAACTCCGGAGTATCACGGGAAACTTCTATCTTCATTGTTGTCCCCCTGGCACTCTGCCAGCTCTACTGCATCACCCTTTTATATTTGCAGACTGAGCTGTTCAAAAAGGCGGCCATGGAAAAAGAGATGAACTCGCTGAACATGCTGTATGAACGCCAGCGCCAGCAGTATCAGGTGGCCAAGCGGAACGTACAGATCATCAACCGCAAATGCCATGAGCTGAAAGTTCAGATCGCTGATCTGCGCCGCATGGCCCCCAACGCCGCGCTGCAGCAGAGCCTGAACGAAGCCGAAGCCGCCGCCCGGCAGTATGACGCCAGCACCCAGACCGGCAGTGAGGTTTTGGATGTTGTGCTGACCGAAAAGAGCATGCTGTGCGAAGCCCACCACATCAGCATCAACAATGTAGCGGACGGTACCTGCCTGCACTTTATGGATCCGGCCGATCTGTACGCTCTGTTTGCCAACGCACTGGATCATGCCATTGAGTTGACCCGCAAGCTGCCGGAGCCGGAAAAGCGGATGATTGACCTGCTGGTCTGCAGGCGGCAGGGGTTTGCTGTTCTGAATATCATCAGCGCGGTGCCCGATGGCCCGGATCCTGGCCGCGAAACCTGCGATGAGTTAAAGATCGTCAAGCGCATTATCCAGAAGTACAATGGTTTTTTGACTACCGAATCCAACGGTGGATTTTTTGCGATAAAAGCCGTTTTCCCGGTCCAATAAAGTTCCCTCAAAATTTCAGGTATAAGATTTACGCCCTTGCATTTGTACATATTGCACAAATGTAAGGGTTATTTTTTTGTCAGGCAAAAACCGTTTATTCCACGCAAATGACCGATTATGCAAAACCCATTGCGACATTTTTCGCTGTTCGTTACAATAATAACAACAAAAAGAAAGGATGGCTGCGCCATGCGAGAAATCACCAAAATCATGAAGGGTTGGGAATTCACCGGCCCCGACGGCACCACCACAACGGTGGACCTGCCGCACACCTGGAACGCCCGCGACGGTCAGGACGGCGGCAATGACTACTGGCGCGGCACCTGCATCTACCGCACCCGTTTCGCTGCTCCCCAGTTTAACACCGCCTCCCATCAGGTCTGGATTCAGTTTGACGGCGTCAACGCCAGCGCCCATGTGGTTCTGAACGGCTCCCCCGTCTGCAACCACGACGGCGGCTACTCCACCTTCCGCGCCAACATCACCGAACTGCTGCGGGATGAAAACGAGCTGACCGTGGAAGTCGACAACAGCAAAAACGACCGCGTTTACCCCCAGAAAGCTGACTTCACCTTCTATGGCGGCATCTACCGCGATGTCAGCCTGATGGTGGTCAGCAAGAACCACTTCGCCCTGGATTACTTCGGCGGCCCCGGCATCCGCATCACCCCCACTGTGCAGGGCGCAGATGCCAGCGTTCAGGTTACCACCTGGCACGACGGCGAAGGCGAAGTGAGCATTGAGTTGCTGGACGCTGCCGGCAACACCGTTGCCACCGGCAAAGGCCCCGACATCACCCTGACCATCTTCAACGCACACCTGTGGAACGGCGTTAAGGATCCGTACCTGTACAGCTGCAAGGCCCGCCTTGTGGTGAACGGCACGGTGGAAGATGAGACCACCACCCGCTTTGGCGTGCGCAGCTTCAAGGTTGACCCCAAGAAGGGCTTCTTCCTGAACGGTAAGTCTTACCCGCTGCACGGCGTTTCCCGCCATCAGGACCGCAAGGGCCTGGGCAACGCCATCACCCGCGAGATGCACGACGAAGACATGGCCCTGATCAAAGAGATCGGTGCCAACACCATCCGCCTGGCTCATTATCAGCACGACCAGTACATTTATGACCTTTGTGATGAGACAGGTCTTGTACTTTGGGCTGAGATTCCATATATTTCAAAACATTTGCCAAACGGACGTGAGAATACTATTTCACAGATGAAAGAACTTATTATACAGAATTACAATCATCCAAGTATTGTAGTATGGGGACTTTCTAATGAGATTACAATGGGTGGCGGAGAGGATGATGACCTCATTGAGAACCACAACATTTTAAATGATTTATGTCATCAGATGGATCCAACAAGACTTACAACAATGGCCGTAGTTTCTATGTGCAGCATTGATGCAAAATATATTCAGATTCCGGATGTTATTTCTTATAACCATTATTATGGATGGTACGGTGGAACAACAGATATGAACGGTGAGTTCTTTGATGATTTCCACAAGAAATATCCAAATATTCCAATTGGATTAAGTGAGTATGGATGTGAGGCTTTGAACTGGCATACATCAAATCCTGTTCAGGGTGATTATACTGAGGAATATCAGGCATACTATCATGAAGAACTGATTAAGCAGCTCTTTACAAGAGATTATATCTGGGCTACACATGTATGGAATATGTATGACTTCGCCGCTGATGCAAGAGCAGAAGGTGGAGAAAATGGTATGAACCATAAGGGCTTGGTTACATTTGATAGAAAGTACAAGAAAGATGCTTTCTATGCATATAAGGCATGGTTATCAGATGATCCATTCGTGCATATCTGTGGTAAGCGCTATGTAGACCGTGTAGAAGATACAACAAAGGTTACGGTATACTCTAATCAGCCAGAAGTAGAGTTGTTTGTAAACGGTGAAAGCCTTGGTAAGCAGACAAGTGATGTGCATTTCTTCTACTTTGATGTGCCAAATGCAGGCGAAAGTACACTTGTTGCAAAAGCAGGTGATTGCAGTGACGAAAGCAAGATTCGCAAGGTAGATACCTTTAACGAAGAATATCGTTTGAAAGAAGAAGGCGAGGTTCTCAACTGGTTTGATATTGATATGCCAGAGGGATACTTCAACATCAATGACAAGATTGGTGATATCATGAAGGCCAACGAAGGTAAGATGTTCATCGATGAATTGATGCTTAAGATTATGAAAGGCGCTGATGGCGGTGCAGCAGAAGCAGCAGAAGCAGCAGCTGGTGCTGGCAGCGAGGGCCTTATGAAGATGTTATCAGGTTTTACAGTAAAGCGTATGCTTAATCTTATGGGAACTGCAGGCGGTGGAAAGCAGTTTACTAAGGAAGAACTTCTTGAGTTGAATAGCAAGCTCAATAAGATAAAGAGATAGGAGGATATTACCATGAGTAAAACTAGAGAAGTAAGACCTTTCGGTGCACGTGACAAGTTTGGTTACCTGTTCGGAGATCTTGCAAATGATTTTTCATTTATTTTTGCCAGTACTTATGTAATGGTATTCTACACAAAGGTTATGGGTATCTCAGCGGCAATGGTCGGAACTATGTTTCTTATTGCTCGTTGTATCGATGCTTTTACAGATATCGGTATGGGACGTATCGTAGATAATTCAAAGCCAACAAAGAACGGACGTATTCGTCCATGGATTCTTCGTATGTGCGGATTTGTTGCACTTGCATCATTTATGATGTATCAGTCATTTTTGGTAGATGCTTCTTACGGAGCTAAGGTTGCATATATGTTTATTACATATATCCTCTGGGGTTCTATTTTCTATACATCTATCAATATTCCTTACGGTTCAATGGCATCTGTTATTTCAGGTGACCCAAAGGACAGAAGTTCGCTTTCTGTTTTCCGTTCAGTAGGTGGAACTGTTGCTGGTATTATGATTGGTGTTGTAGCTCCAATGTTAGTATATAAGACAGATGCTTATGGTAACCAGGTTGTTTCTGCAACAAATATATCTATTGTAGCTGGAGTATTCTCTGTAATTGCAATTGTATGCTATCTGCTTTGCTATTTCCTTACAACAGAGCGTGTTGAATATGTTGCAAAGCAAACATCTGAGAAGCAGTCAGTTGCTAAGACATTAAAGACATTACTTACAAGCCGTTCATTGCTTGGTATGATTATCGCAGCTGTACTTCTTTTGTTGGCTTCATTAATGTCACAGGGTGTCAATACTTACTTGTTTGCTGATTACTTCAAGAACACAAAGGCTCTTTCAGTATTCTCATTATTAATGCTTCCATGTATTATCATCTTGGCAACATGCTCTACGAAGCTTGCTACTAAGTTTGGTAAAAAGGAATGTGGTGTAGTAGGAATGTTTGCATCAGGTATCCTTTACTTCATTCTTGGTATTCTTCATATTAAGAATGTATGGGTATTCGTAGTTGGTGCATTCGTAGCTATGCTTGGTATGTACTTCTTCCAGACACAGTGCTGGGCTCTTGTGACAGACGTTATCGATGATATGGAAGTACAGACAGGAAATCGTGACGATGGTACTATTTATGGTATCTACTCATTCTCAAGAAAGATTGGACAGGCAATTGCTGGTGGTCTTTCCGGATGGGCACTTGGATGGATTGGATACAATGAACTTGCAGCAGGACAGACAGAGGCAGTTGCAAATGGTATTTACAACTTGGCTACTTTCTTCCCAGCAGCTATCTATATTCTTTGTGGATTAGTACTTATGTTCATTTTCCCTCTGAATAAGGCAAGAGTAGATGCAAACGTTGCAGAACTTAAGAGCAGAAGAGGATAAACAAACAAGTTCATATCAATAATAAAGGCTCAGACTCCGTGCACCTTTGGGTGTGCGGAGTTTTTTCCTTTGGTAAAATATATGTGTATCAGCAATAGAGTCCGGATGGCGTTATCCAAGGAGACCATTCTGATAATTTTTCGGCCTGACTCATACTGCACCCAGCTTTCATACGTATTTCTTCGGTGTAACATTCGATTAATTTCTGGCGGTTAAAGATTGTAATCATAGGCTTATCACTCCGTTTATCATTTTTATTTCCGCAGCACTTGCATAAGACGTGTTGTACATAAATAAAAAAATAACTGTTAATAGTAGTGA
>OMEW01001131.1_pt1 | contig 10825 bp, 8 predicted proteins | sample 1645471 | NCBI WGS metagenome assembly OMEW01 (sample SAMEA103958126, study PRJEB25191) | human gut metagenome | reverse complement strand
GTGTAGGATAGAACAAATAAAGTGCACCGATAGCACCAATGATTCCAAAGATTACACCACTAACACCACCACTTACTGTATGGGCTCCAATGCCCAATAATAAATAAGCGATATAAGGAAGCCCAGTGGTAGAAAGCATGGATACAAGTATGACTATCAAATACTTTTTAGAACCCATCAAATATTCTACAAAACAACTGAGATTATACATAGAATAACAATTCACTACTATATGCATTAATCCAAAATGAATGAAGTTTGCAGTAATCAAACGATAATATTGATGAGTGACTTGAACATAGTATGGATTAAATCCTCCGCAAGCTAAGCCCTGCATCGCATTCATATCCATACCAAATAATAAGGTTGTGCCTATATAAGTAAGTATACATAATGCAAGTAGTGTATAAGTAACAGGATATTTTTTTATATTATTCATGTTTATCCTCTATAAATTCAAATATTGTCATTTGATCAATACTTGGATCATCCTTCTTAATAACTGTTTCATGATTATCCAATATTTCAGCTAAAGTAACTTCTGATTTTAAATCTTCATCAGTGAAATGGGCTTCTCCCATTTCAATAAGTCTAATATTACCACTATAATCCAATGTTTCATAAACAAGCTGTCTTGTCCAACGAGAATGGATATTCTGAATAGAAGTAAACCAGACAGGACCACTACCAATATGCGTACCTGTTACTATCTGTGCAAAGACCATACCACATATATAAAGATTCTTATCTAATGCATGAGTGACATCAAATAAAGCATATGGGTCATTGGCAGTCATAATAACTAGTTTATTCTGTTTAATATATTTAGAATACAGTCTAATCTTATCAAACATATGATCTGCGACAAATAATACCGCATTCCCATTATTAGTCAGCTGAGTTCTTAGGGCAAGTTCTTCTACACCCTTAGAACCACCTACAACAAGTGTATAGCCCTCCTTTGAAATTTTTTTCATAATTTCTTTAGTAACATGACGCATTGTCTTGTTCATCATCTGTGGACCAGCAACTGATATATTAACACCATAACTTAAAGATAAATCACCTATATAGCTAATGACTAAAGGCATCTTAGTCCCTAATACTCTTAGACTTGCAGGATAATCTTCTTCATAGATAGTTGTGACACCAATGTCCTGGTTTTCCAGATTCTGCAGTGCATAAAAAAGATCTGGTAAGAGCTTTTGTCTCTTTTCTATCTTATAAGCTGTAAATTCATCTAAACCTATGATCTGGGTTAATGTATCAATACTCATCCCTGTAATCATACTTGGTTCTTTATGGGCTGATTTTAATTTTTTCTCTATTTCCTGCCACTCTTGTGTACTTATAGGCTGCGAAGAACTTGGAATCAAATCACCACAGCATAATATTAAGGCAAGACTGTTTAATGTTAGTTGTAATTTCATGTTCTTATATTCCTTCTTAAGTGACATTATATCATATAATTTTGACATAAAAAAGTGGCCGTTCATAAGAACGGCCTAGTGAAAGGATAAGTAGTTATTACAAAATACCCATTTTTTCTTTTACAGCAGCCTGAGCAGCAGCAAGTCTTGCGATTGGTACACGGTAAGGTGAGCAAGATACATAAGTTAATCCAATCTTATGGCAGAATTCTACTGTCTTTGGATCACCACCATGTTCACCACAGATACCAAGTCTGATATCAGGACGAGTTGATCTTCCCTTTTCAGATGCAATCTTCATTAATTCACCAACGCCTTCCTGGTCAACAGTAGCGAATGGATCATGTTCATAGATATTCTTAGAATAGTAATCGCCTAAGAACTTAGCAGCATCATCTCTTGAGAAACCGAATGTCATCTGAGTTAAGTCATTAGTACCAAATGAGAAGAATTCAGCTTCAGTTGCAATCTTATCAGCTGTGATTGCAGCTCTTGGAATTTCAATCATAGTACCAACTTCATATTTCATATCTAATCCGCTTTCAGCAATTAACTTATCAGCAGTCTTAACAACTACATTCTTAACATACTTTAATTCTTTAACATCACCAACTAATGGGATCATGATTTCTGGAGTGACTGGATGTCCTGTTTCCTTAGTTACGTTGATTGCAGCTTCGATGACAGCTCTTGTCTGCATTTCAGCAATTTCTGGATAAGTAACAGCAAGACGGCATCCTCTGTGACCCATCATTGGGTTGAATTCTTTTAATGATTCTACTCTTTCCTTTAATGCTTCGAAAGTCATACCTAAGCTTTCAGCTAATGGTTTGATTTCATCATCAGTATGAGGTAAGAATTCATGTAGAGGTGGATCTAAGAAACGGATATTAACACTATATCCATCCATAGCTTTGAATAATTCTTCAAAGTCTCCTCTCTGATATGGAAGAATCTTTTCTAATGCTTCCTTACGAGTTTCTACATCTTCTGCAGTAATCATTCTTCTGAAGTTGAAAATTCTTTCTTCTTCGAAGAACATATGTTCAGTACGGCATAATCCGATACCTTCAGCACCAAATGTAGCAGCCTGTTTAGCATCTCTAGGAGTATCCGCATTAGTTCTTACTAATAATTTTCTTTCTTTATCAGCCCAAGCCATGAATGTTTCAAAATCACCACTAATTGCAGCAGGAACAGTCTTGATCTTCTGAGCAAATACTTCACCTGTAGAACCATTTAATGATACATAATCACCTTCAGTTAATACTGTACCATCTGGTAATGTTAATGTCTTCTTATCTTCTGAAACTCTTAATACACCACAACCAGCAACACAGCAAGTACCCATACCACGAGCAACTACTGCTGCATGAGATGTCATACCACCACGTACAGTTAAGATACCTTTAGCTAAGTTCATACCTTCGATATCTTCTGGAGAAGTTTCATTACGTACAAGGATCATATCCTGTACACCATTTGCATGTGCTTCCTGAACATCTTCAGCTGTGAAGTAGATATGTCCAGTAGCAGCACCTGGAGAAGCAGCTAAACCTGTAGCAACAGCCTTTGCAGCCTTGTAGTCTTCTTTATCGAAGTTTGGATGTAATAACTGGTCTAACTGTTTTGGTTCAACCTTTAATAATGCTTCTTGTTCATTAATCATGCCTTCATCAACCATGTCAACAGCAATCTTTAAAGCAGCCTGAGCTGTTCTCTTACCGTTACGAGTCTGTAACATGAATAATTTACCATCTTCAATTGTGAATTCCATATCCTGCATATCTTTATAATGATCTTCAAGAATATGACAGATCTTCTGAAACTGTTCATAACATTCTGGCATAACTTCATTTAATGTAGCAATTGGCTGAGGTGTTCTGATACCAGCAACAACGTCTTCACCCTGAGCGTTCATTAAATATTCACCGAATAATTTATTTTCACCAGTTGCTGGGTTACGAGTGAAGGCAACACCAGTACCTGACTTATCACTTCTGTTACCATAAACCATCTGCTGAACGTTTACAGCTGTACCCCAAGAACCTGGGATATCATTTAAACGACGATAAGTGATGGCACGGTCATTATTCCAAGAACCAAATACGGCTTCAACTGCAGCTAATAACTGTTCAATTGGGTCCTGTGGGAAATCAACACCTGCATGTGTTTTATAAGCTTCTTTATAAACTGCAACAACTTCTTTTAAGTCTTCTGCTGTTAATTCAGTATCAAATTCAACACCTTTTTCTTCTTTGATTGCATCAAATTTATGTTCGAAATCTGATTTTGGGAATCCCATTACAACGTCAGCGAACATCTGGATGAAACGACGATATGAATCATATACGAAACGTTCATTTCCAGTTGTTGCAGCGAATTCCTTAGCTACTTCATCATTTAAACCTAAGTTTAATACTGTATCCATCATACCTGGCATTGAGATTCTTGCACCAGAACGTACAGATACTAATAATGGGTTCTTTGGATCACCTAAAGTTCTTCCAGTGATTTCTTCAAGCTTTTTAACGTGTTCAACGATCTGTCCTTTAATATCATCTGAGATCATTTTTCCGTCTTCATAATATTGTGTACAAGCTTCTGTAGTCACTGTAAAGCCCTGAGGAACAGGTAAACCGATACCTGTCATTTCAGCAAGGTTGGCACCTTTACCACCAAGGAGATTACGCATATCCTTGTTACCTTCGCTAAATAAGTAAACATATTTTTTCATAACTACTAAATCCTCCTTATGTCTTTTCACTTATTTCATTATACACTTGTAAGGGCTTACTTGCAAACGCTTTCTTTTCTGTAATTGATTACACATTAAAAAAAAGCCCTATACAAGGGAATTATTATTGTTAAAAAAATAACAACATTTTTCTCCTATAGGGCTAAATGATGAATAATCGTAATTAATTGATCAGTTTGTAATGTTTGAAGCATGTCTGGATTTTTAGTTATTGTTTCATAAAGAAGATGATGTTTTGTATCATAATCCTCTTTTGAAATAGTAATAACGACTCCTTCAAGCTGTTTCTTAGTGATATGAGTATCATAGATATAGGAATGCTTCACACCTAAAACATGGGATAAATGAGACATATATTGGTCTATATGAGTCGTTCCTAAATGAATCACTGTGTCACAATGCAAAGATAAATAGCGTGAAGCAATATCAGATACGATCAAAAGACCACCCTTTTTATTAAACTCATGCATGATGCGATACTGAGATGCATGATTCATAAATTGATGAATCACAAAATTGACATTCAGTTTTTCAGCATAATAAAGAATATCTTCATAGCTTTCTACAAATATAACCTGTTTCTTTTCTGTATTGAAATATGGTTCTTTACATAAGAAATGTGTACATTCTATCTTAGAAGAATCAACATGCAATGTAGTATGAATATTTTTCTTTAAGAAGTCATGATGATGAAGTCCATAAAGAATACTTGAACAGTCTAAAGGAAGATGTTTCTTGATTTCCTTTATTTCTCTTATTTCTTCACTAGAAAAGCTATGAGAATCCTGATAAATGAGGTATGAGACAAAGTTAGTATCTATCACTTGTCTTCTCATATATTCTAATAGTTTAGAAGGCGTAGTAAAGAGTATGTCAATACCCTTATAAATTGTCTGGCATTCTTCAAATGTATTTGTGCCAGGATAAGATGTAATAAAACGATATTGTGTGTATTTATTATATTCTTTCATATCAAAAGAAGATGATAACAACTCTTCTTTATGCCCAAGCAAGATAATCTGAGTTTTCTCTTCATGAATCATAGATGCAAGTAAAGGTGGAATAATGGATAACAGACGATCTTTGGAAGAATCAACATTTAAGATAAATGATTGACTCTCCTCAATAAGTCTATACGATTTCTTCTGGATTATTCCAGGCGCAATCATTCCCATATCACCTAATGCATGAATAACCTCATCGGGCCATTTATATTTAATAAATTTCTTCATTTTTTAGATAAAATATATTGTCTCACTTTAGAAATAAAATAGAGAGAACCTGTAATAAATACAACACCTTTATGACTATAAGCCTCATCTACTGCATGTTTCCAGTCTTCATCAATCTTCACTGGGAAGTCTTCTGCAAGAGCTTTGGCAGTTGCACGACGAGGATGATCAAACTGAGTAACAGTAATATCCTTTGATAAAGATAATAATGTTTCTAACATATGATGAGTATCCTTATCTCCTAGTGCGGAAAAGATGATTTTAATATCACTAAAATCACGGGCACTTTCAAAGAAAGCATCCATTCCTTCTCTATTATGTGCACCATCTAAGATGATTAAAGGATTTTGATGAATTGTTTCAAAACGTCCTTCCCATACTGCATCATGCATACCTTTTTCTAAATCTGCATCTTTAAATGGGAATTCTTTTCTAATATATTCTAATATATTAATCGCAAGTGCACTGTTAGTAACCTGATAATGTGCTGAAGTAGATAAAGATATATGATAACCATGATAATCATAAGAAATAGAGGCACCATAATAGACACGTTTAGGCTTTCTTATTTCTATAACATAAGAATGATGCTTATGGGCTTCTTCATAGAAGACATCTAAGCATTCTGGTCTTCTTTCTGCCGTCATATAAGGAATGCCACGTTTAATGATTCCCGCTTTACTTCTTGCAATACTCGCATATGTATTTCCTAAGAAGTTTATATGATCTAAACCAATATTTGTATTAACTGCAAGTATTGGTGAAATGATATTAGTGGCATCTAGTGTCCCACCAAGCCCTACTTCAAATAAGGCAATATCTACACCCTGTTCAATAAAATACATAACTGCGATAAATACTTCTATTTCAAACTTAGACAGCTCATAAGCCATCCAATCATCCATATAACGATTCGCATATCTTACAATAGTCGCTTCATCAATTGGTTTATCATTAACACGAATAATATCTAAACGATTTACTAAGGCAGGAGAAGTAAATGTACCTACCTTATAACCTGCACATTTTAATACTTCTTTTGTATAGTTAGTTGTAGAGCCTTTCCCGTTTGTACCGCCAATATGAACACATGTTAATTTAGTTTGAGGATCATAGAAATCATACATAAAGTTCTTAAAGTTTGTGAGAGAATAAACTCGATCCTTTTGTGCCTCAATAAACGCTAAAACCTGATCATAATCACTAAAACGAGGAAGAACAGGGATTGTCTTCTTCAATAAATAACGACCATTAGATTCTACATCTACACTATAATCATGCTGCTTAAAAAAAGATAAATGTTCTTCATCTGTATAAGCAGTTAGTTCTTTTGTAACAAATCTTTCAGCAAGTTCAAGCAGCTCTTCTTGTACAAGAGTATCCTGATAATCTTCTGATACATAAACAAAAGATATATTAGAAAGATCTAAGAGTTCTAGTATACCTATAATCACTTCTCCACTGTAGGCTAAAAAGATCATCTTACAGGGATCTTTTAAAGCTCTTGATGTTTCATAATAATCTTTCGCAAGAAACTGGACAATTGCGTCTATATCTTCTTTTGTTGCAATCTTATATTCAAAATTTTCATTCATTTATATCACCTGTTGATATCTTAAAGTAAAAAGGATGGTTTGACCATCCTTTTTTTCTCAATTATTAGATTTTCTCAAAACGATCAACGTCAACTACAAATACTGTTGCCCCACCAACAAGTACATCTACCATGATTGGTGTAAAGAATTCACCCATTTCAGTAGGTGGTACTGTAGGTTCCTTTTCTACACGTTTCTTTGCATTGGCTTTAATGATTTCAATAGCGCTATCTACCTTATCATCATTTGTTCCTACAAAGAATGTAGTATTCCCTTTCTTTAAGAAACCTCCTGAAGTAGCAAGCTTTGTGACAAAGAATCCACCTTCAGTTAAAGCGCTCTGGACAGTTGAACTGTCATCATTATTCACAATCGCAATTATCAGTTTCATACTATTGACCTCCTAATACGAATTAGTTTGTACATATATTCTAGCATATTCAAAGACAAAAATACATACATATTATATAATGACTCATGGTGATTTATATGAGTATACAAGAAAAATTAATAAAGTGGTATGAAGTCAATAAACGTGATCTTCCTTTTAGAGATATTAAAGACCCTTATAAAATCTGGGTAAGTGAGATTATGCTGCAACAGACGACTGTCACTGCAGTGATTCCCTATTATAAACGTTTTATTGAAAGATTTCCGGATATAGAAACACTTGCGAATGCAACAATAGAAGAAGTCTATAAGTATTGGGAAGGGTTAGGGTATTATCGTCGTGCATTGCATCTTCATAAGAGTGCTAATCTGATTAAAGATACATTCCCTAAGGAGTATAAAGACATTCTCGCGCTTATTGGTGTAGGGCCCTATACTGCAAGTGCTATTATGAGTTTTGCGTATCATAAGCCTTATATTGCGGTAGACGGGAATGCATTAAGAGTATTGAGTAGATTATATGCGATAGAAGAGAATATTGCGTTAAATAAGACTGTGAAGACAATTACAGATATAGGTAATCAACTTGTTATTGGTTATGATTCAGCAAAGATCAATCAAGGGATTATGGATTTTGCGAATGCGGTATGTTTACCTGTTCACCCTCATTGTAATGAATGTCCACTCCAGGAGGAATGCATTGCCTATTTGACAAATAAGCAGAACGTGCTACCTATTAATATAAAAAAAGTAAATAAGAAAAGCTTATCTTATATTACAGGTATTGTAGTATATGATGATGAAGTGATGCTTATTAAAAATAAAAATGGGCTGCTAGAAAATATGTACTTACTTCCTCAATATGAAGTAGAGAGTCCTTATTCCTTTATAGAAGCGTTTAAAGAAGATTATGAGATAGACTTAGAGGTATTATCGCATTTAAAGGATTTTAAGCATGTATTTACTCATCGTACATGGTATATGCATGTATATGTATTTAAAGCTAATAAACGTTCTATTGACTTCTGTACAAAAAATAAGCAGGAGGAATTAACTATTCCTACTGCCCATAAAAAGATATTAAAATATTATGAAGGCTGATTAGAAATAATCAGTCTTATTTGTTCATGTCATATTTTTCAATGATTCTAGCAACAACTGGATGACGCACTACATCAAGTGCTGTTAAGTAAACAAAGGAAATACCTTTGACACCATCTAAGATCTTCATAGCATGTTTGAGACCATTTGTTGTCTGTTTAGGTAAGTCAATCTGAGTAATATCCCCTGTAATACACATCTTAGAGTTAAAACCTAAACGTGTAAGGAACATCTTCATCTGATTGTCTGTTGTATTTTGTGCTTCATCTAAAATAACGTAAGCATCTTCTAGTGTACGCCCACGCATATAAGCAAGTGGCGCTATTTCGATAATACCCTTTTCGATTAATTTTTCTGTATTTTCTGCACCTAACATATCATAAAGTGCATCATAAAGAGGTCTTAAGTAAGGGTCAATCTTTTCCTTAAGGTCTCCAGGAAGAAACCCTAAGTTTTCTCCTGCTTCTACAGCTGGTCTAGTGAGAATGATTTTTTGTACTTCATGATTCTTTAATGCCTGTACAGCAAACACTACAGATAAGTATGTTTTACCTGTACCCGCTGGACCAATTGCGAATACCACATCATGATCTTTTAAAGAATGATAGTATTCTAGCTGTCCCATTGTCTTAGGATATATGATCTTGCCATGACTTGTACGGGCAATATGAATATCAAATAGAGAATCCATTTCATCAAGCTTACCATTACGTCCTAACTTGATTGCGTACACCACATCTCTTTTAGAAATACGTACATCCTTTTTAGTAAGTTTAGCAAGTACCTGAATCACCTTTTCTAATACAGGGTCACTATGATCTAAATAAATGTCTGTACCACGGACATTGATTGCATTCTCAAATTCATCTTCCAATAAAGCGATATTTTCATCACTTGGGCCACACAACAATTGAATGGCATCTAAGCTATAATCACTTAACTGAATCACTTTTTCCATAAAATCATCCTTTCATTGAAAAAAAGAAGAGTCAGATGACTCTTCTAAAAATAAATCTTATCTACGACGTTTCTTCTGGTTCTTTCTAGCTGCTTCTGATTTCATTTTTCTCTTTAAACCAGGTTTAACATAGAATTCTCTTTTACGAGCTTCAGCAAGGGTTCCTGTTCTAGAAACTTGTCTCTTAAAACGACGTAAAGCATCATCTAAAGATTCATTTTCTCTTACTACTGTCTTTGCCATTGAACTTTCCCCCCTTTACCGCTAAATTCGAATATGATTATACACAATGATTTTTAATAATGCAAGCCTTTTTTGACTTTTATTTTTCAAGTTTTACATATCATCTTCTAATTGTTCATTATAGAGTTTTTTCGCATATTCCTGAGCAATGAATTTATCTCCGGGATAAGGTGTATTACCCACTAGTGATGTCATGAACTGTTCATGACCTTTTCCTAAAATCAAAATAACATCACCTGGACAGGCTGCATCTATTGCCTGCTGGATAGCATAACGACGATCAGTAATAATCACTGAAATAGGATCAACAATCTGTTCTTGAATCTGTGAACAGATGCCTTCGATATCATCATCTCTTTCATCCTGTTCTGTCAATATAACATAATCACAGTATTTATTAGCTAAAGCACCTATCTTCCGCCGATTAAACGGATTATACCAAACACAATACCCCTTGGCCAAACGATTAAAGAACCACTTGGCATAAAAGGCCGGAATATCCGTTGACCGGCTGGCCGAAATGATGATGGGAGCAAGTGCCTCGACTTGCTCACCGGAGTCCGTTGTGATCATTCTTCCGTATTATTATGTAATTAGGGTCATAACATCCGTAATTTGTCTACCGCAAGATAGGGATTATCTCGCTATTTTTGTATCCTAAAAATGAATGTAGAACCTAATAAATAACAGTAAACATGAAAAATGTATTGATTTTATCTTCCAGCTCATCCTCATCTTCATAGACACTGCCAGAAAGGACCATGTTCATCTTTGCAGACAAGGAACCATTTTGACTGGAATGAGCTTCATCAATCAAAATGGTAAAGTTTTTATCTTTGTGTACTTCGCCAATGTCATCCAGAATAAACTGGAACTTATGGACGATAGTGATGATGATTTTTTTGCCCTCTTTTAAAAGCTGTTTTAGGTCACTGGAACTTTTGGCCCAACCAACTGTTGCGGACACCTGCATAAATTGCTTGATAGTATCTTTAATCTGTTTATCCAGATCCTGTACACAAAAACGGAGTGAAGACAGTGAATTTTTAATACGTCCCGCCTGTGACTGGGTGAGCGGAACCGTCGCATTTTGCACCATCTTATCACACGCCTCTTCC
>OMEW01001127.1_pt1 | contig 10852 bp, 13 predicted proteins | sample 1645471 | NCBI WGS metagenome assembly OMEW01 (sample SAMEA103958126, study PRJEB25191) | human gut metagenome | reverse complement strand
TTTCTCGAACTTCAGAGGTTTCACAGTACCCTCCCGCGCACACTCCGTCATGCACTCGTTGCAGGGCTCGTCCGTCTCCAGCACCTTGAAGTTATTGCACTTCGGGCAGTAGGTTGCATAGTCCACTTCGCGTTTCCAGTCATTCATCAGCGTTTACCTCCGTTGTATTCATGCATCGTGTATCTATTGCAAATCTTGCACTTAGCATAGCGGATGTTCGGATAGTACCTTGAATATATTGCAGCTTCATTCCATTTATGAAGTACGATTGTGCGTTTGCAAGAGCAGTCCATACACACAATTTTTATTCGGTCATTCATCAGGTTTCACCTCCGAAATAAAAGTGTCCTTTCCGCAGCGAGGGCAACATGCCAGAACCTCACCGTTATGGATTGTGCACTCCTTCATACTGTTCTAGTTAGATGTAGGAATCCCAAAATGAGCATTACAGCCACCGCATTTAACGGCAACGAGCTTTTCATCAGGGTTTGCATACTCATCAAGGTCACCGATGTATTTATGTACCCAATGTCCATTGCAAAACGGGCATTTCAAAATTCTACTGCTCGCAGGAACTTCATCCATGTCGTACAGCCACACCTCAGGGGCAACAGGATGGCGTTTATTGCAATTTGTACACTCAACCGATATCCAAGGATGTTTTTTCTGGGTCTTCTCCTGCTTAATGGAGAACCTATCATCCAACTCCGGATGGGTCTCCCGCTGGTTCAGAGCCCAAAGCAGATTCCAGCAGGCAGCGCGCAGGTGATCCTCATCGTCCATACCGACCATGTACTTTGCCAGATGCCGAGAAGCACTGTCCAGCAACGAATGCAGCGGGATACCCTTATCCACATTGTGCTCGCCATACTTCAGCGCACCCTCCTCGCAGTGTTTGCTGACCTCCATGATGCCATACCAGGGAAGAAGGTCCATCCTGCCCTTCCCGGCGTGCATGTCGCGCTTGGCACCAGTTTCAAATTCGGTGCGGTCGCCAGAATCCTTAATCATAAAACATCAATCCTTTCTTACTTAATGAGATTCACATGATGCTGGTAAACCTGAACAATATCCCGCGGATGGTTCTTTTTTCCAAAGAACATTGCAATATGCGGGTAATTATCTCGTCCATCGTTGCGGTAATACAATTTTGTGGGAACTTTGTAGCGAGGCAACGCTTCTTCGGTATACATGATTTCTATAAGTTGAATCTCATGATACGTCGCCTTCATCTTCTGAATAAGTTTCTTCTTGCTTTTTCGTGAAATATTCCCCATTAGCAGAACCTCCTGATTCTTCCCTGCATAACCTTGTTGGGAATATCCAGCCACCGGATTTTGCACTTGTCTTTGTAGTCAGGACGCAGCTTCTGTAGAATCATCTTCAATGACTGCCTTGGCCGTGTCATGCAAATATCAAGGACTTCCTGCTGCCGGCTTTCATCGGAATTGACAAGACTACTCAACATACTCTTGATTTCTTCAAACAAGTCCATAAAATAAGCCGTCACTTTCTCGCAGCATTCCGCAATCGCGTTTAAGACATCTGCAAGTTGCTCACAGGTAGTCGCAGTACGCCTCAAAGAATCATAAATATCATGCTCCATAAAATTTCCTTTCGTTGAATGCTTTTTTTGAGTTCAGCGCCCTTGAAATAGCGAGGTCGATTCCTGCTCGGGACTTTAAGTGGTAATACCAGAGATCCTTATACGGCGTATTCAGTCTGTCGATTCGCCCCGCAGCCTGCTCCATAATCTTATAGGAGTAGTTCTGGCTGTAGAATATAATGGTGTCCGTCTTGATGCAGTTCCAGCCCTCTGCCCCGGCGTTGTACTGCACGAGATAAACCCACCTGTCGCCGTCAGGAATTGGCTGATGCTTATGCCCATTCCACTGAGCAACCTCAATCCCTGTGCCGTAGTTCAACCCGAGCAGAATATCCAGCTCGTAGTCGAAATTGTAGAATATAATCATTCTTGGCCGTGTCATGCAAATATCAAGGACTTCCTGCTGCCGGCTTTCATCGGAATTGACAAGCTTCCTCAACATATAGCAAAACTCGCTGGCTGTCTCTATTGGTCTATCCTCCCAAGGATTCCAGCGGTTCTTGCAGATTTGCAAATACTTCGGCTTATTGTAGTCTACGAAAATATTCTCATGATGGGATACTGTAGGCCGTTCAAAGTCCATATCAACCAGAATCCGTTCCCGCAGCCGTACCAGTCGCTGTGTGTTCAGATACCGCTCGATTTTAGGATATTTCGTGCAGTATTGGCTATATACTACATGCTGGTTGTTGAATTCCGTCCGATTCCTAAAGAATCCGTTGGCCACGAATACCGGAATATAATCCGTCCAGCAGTCGCCGGGGGTGGCACTAAGCAAGATCCATTCGTTTTCCTTTGTGATCTTCAGAAACGCTTTGACCCAGCTTCCACGTCCAACAACACGCTGTTCATCAAATATGAAGAACGCATTCTTCACGCCAACGTACTTCCCAATATTGTTCCACGAGTCTACGACGACCGTATGCTCGTAAATATCAAGTTTCGGGTCCGTCCCCATGTAGAAATGAGCCAATTCCTCGTCCCATTCGCCGGTATCTCGTTTTCGAGCCGTGGTAATGATATAAAGATCCGGTGGTTCTGTCATCCTTGCATATTCTTTTGTGTTTATTTGTCCACCATAGAGTCTGTAGTAAAACGCCAAACTCGTCCTTGATTTTCCGCTCCCAACGCCGCCGCACAAGATGCATCCGATTTTCATTCGGTCTACTGCATCCAACTGGTAGTCATAGAGCGTAACTCCTGCCATCAGCCTGATCACCTCATTTCCAGCATCACATGGATGTCTTTTTCCTGGCAATGATTCTCATACGCCAGAAGCGAAATCGTTGCTTCCTCTTCGTCCTCTCCTTCACCTCGGACAGTATAAGCAAAGAGTTCCTTCCGATTTTTACGGAAAACCTTCCAGAGTTCTTTCTTTTTAGTGGAGTCCATGCTTTTTGCAATAAGCGGCATACTGAAGTCCCTCCTTCGTTGCCTCATGCATGATTTCCTGAAGACTAGGCCCTTCATACTTCTTTTTTGCTTTCGGCTTGAACGCATCCATCTCTGCTTTGTCAGAAGCGCGCTTGGCTCGTTCCTGCGCGATTTTTTCATCCAGAAGCTCTCTTCTGCGCTTTTTCCTGCATTCCGGGCAAAAGACAGTCGCTACCGGGACATTTTTCAATTCCTTGCCGCATGCTATGCAGACTTTGTCGGTTACTGTGACCATTATCTTTTCATCATCCTTTCATATATTTATATAGGTGTTTTCCGCTGGTGGGACAGGCAGGATTTGAACCCGCGATGAACCAGTTATGAGCTGGCTGCTTTGAACCTGACTAAGCTACTATCCCAAAAGAAAAGAGCCGCAGTTTTCTCCACGGCTCTTCATGCAGGCTGATTATTTCGCGCCGTCCTCCGGTTTGCAAGGACGAACATCCAGACGCATCTTTCCATGCGCATCCGTACGAACGGAAAATTCTTCCGGGTCATGGAACAGTTTCTCATACTTCTCAAGAAGCTCCGGACTCAGTGATCCGAAATCATCTTCCGTAAGCCCAACGATCAGGAATGTCCCTACAACGATGTCATAAGGCACACCAATCTCAGTTGCGAGAACCCGGTTATAATGCTCCACGGCATCACTATCCAGTTTGCCTTCTTCATTGCAGATCAGTGCCACAGGATCATCCCACGGATATACCGCCTGAATTGGTCCTCCAACTTCCTTCTGCAAGGAGTCCAGACCGAGCGGAATCCGGACGATTTCAGGATAGCAATGCGCTTTGATACGGAGCACTTTGATTCGTTTCATGACGTCAACCTCCAAATCATTCATAAATATCAATCGAGCTGTCCCCTGCTGAGAACGCCATTTGCGACGTGGGCACTCATAGGACTGGTGCATTCAACCAGAGACCGACCCCGGCACTCGAAATATCACAGATCAGTAGCCGAAGCAGCTATACTTACGAGCCTCTTTTGCCCGTACTTCGACGACGTCATGGGCCACATAACTCAGGTTGATGGTGTAACTGGGAATGCCATAAGCCTTTGCGACCTGGTTCTCGATCGCACAGCCACGGTATGCCTTCTCTTCATCGTACACGCCGATGAAGTAATCTGCCTCAGACAGCATCTTAATGCTTTCGCCGAGACACCAGAGTGCCTGGTTCATGCCACTCGGAGGATCAGGAATATAGGTCTGTATAACTTCCAGCTCTTCGCCGAAGACAGCCTCGGCAATGTTGTGCATCTGCATCATGGTCCCACGGATCTGGGCTTCGGTACGGTCTTTCATCGGGCAGCTGATAAACAGTTTCTTCATATGCTTCACCTCAGAACGGAATTTCGGTGTGGTCGCTCGGCTCTGCCATGTCTGCTTCAGGAACCGCAAACCGGGCATAGCGCTCTGCATACGGATCAGCATCGGCGTCCTGTTCGACGTACATGACATCTGCATAAAGGCTGTACTCACCCGGGTTGTTGCGCTTCTCGACAAGGTTTGCCTGGAGACAGACGTTCTTGACCCGGATAAAGTCCAGCTGGCTGATCGTATCAATGTTGCAGAGTAACCTCTTGCCGGCGGTGGTCACCCAGTAGACATGCGGGGGCCACTTGGAATCCATATTGATCGTCACCGGCACGAAGTAGGTCGGAACGAACGGCTCATCGTAGGTGCGCTCAGGGTTCGGCTGAGTCTGCTTGACCTTGACGCCCATAGCGGAAAGCTGGTCAGCCAGTTCCTGAGTCGGGATCACCACGTTGACACGCCGAGTGCTGGAGCCAAAGCGGTCACGGCTCGGGTCGCCGGAGAAATTGGTTGTAAAGATAAAGCGGGTATCATCGATGTTGACTTTCTGACGCTTGGTATACATAAATATAAGTCTCCTTTTACTTGTTGATTTCGAGCTCCAGCATGGAAAGCGCGGCCGACACTCGGCCCATCATAGACAGAAAATTCGTAGGATTGCCCTTTGCTGCCGCCTCCAAAGCTGCTTCGTAGCTATTCTTTGCCTGAGCGATGTACTTCTTGAGCGCATCATTCTCGACAGAAGAGCTTTCCGTATAGGGCTTCCCGGGATACTTCTTCCCGCTCTTCTCTACCCAATGCCGAATCTCCTTGTAATAGCTGTCATTGTTGCCGCCGCAACGCTTTGCAACTGCCATGGCCAGCCCCTTCTCCGGGTCGAAAACATCCTTCTCGCTGCACTTCACAACGGTCTTGGTACAGTCCGACCAGTAAACGATAGTGGCCGGAGGATTGAAAATGACTCTCTTGATAGCAGCTGCATTCGTAGCAGAAGTGCTCTTCTTACCCGCATCGAGCCCTCCATTTCCATAACGAATACTCAAATTACCGCCCCGATCAGTGATCAGATCGCCCTGGCGAAATGTGAGTTCGTGGCCAGTATGAAGAACCACCCTCGTCAGGCCGTCGAGCCGATTCTTCTCGACGGTGACGGTTGCGATATAGCCAATCAGTTGTCCTTTGGAATCATACAGCTTGTTCGCCATAAAATATCAGTCTCCTTATCTTACATTAAAATTCTGTGCAGCTTCATCCTGTACATCGTCCCACGGAATATCAGGCTTCTGCCAAGGCGGTTCACCCGAATCGTTGGAAGCGAACTGTTTGAAGTCACCATACTCGGAAATGGCCTCGATAGCTTTCGTTGCCATCTTATCAAAATAGGACCGGTCAATAGTGTCCTCCAGATGCAGGTTATAGACCATCTCGCTTTCCAACCAGCGATAATCTTTTGCACCTGTCACAGAGTCATACTTGGTCTCACCGTTGTCTTTGGCACCGGCTTCTCTCACAAGTAGTGCGCCGCCACATCCGGGTTTGATAGGGCAGAACTGGCCAACGCGCCCGACAAAAATATAATTGTGCTCTCCTTCGGCCAAGTCCTCGTTTTTGTCGAGGTAGATAGCGCCCTTCGACACCGATTTGGTCTCGCAGAGATCATTGAACACAATATCTTCGTGAGAGAAGAGCGTCTTAAACACATACGGAACCTGAAACTGAGTACCGGTGGCCGTCCACTCTCCGCCTTCCTTCTCGTTATCTCCCGGCACGTATCCATACCGAGCCTTGCAGTCAGCGGCGTCCATATACCTTGCAATGTAGACTGCATTGTTCACGAGGCACATCTTCTCGTAGGTAGCCTCATGCTCAAACTGGTAGCCGTACTTCTCTGCAAACTTCATGCAGAAGTCGATGATCTCCGGTGTAGCATCGGGGATCTTGATGGAGTCAGTCTTGATATGGGCAACCGTGAAACCACGCTGCTGTACCTCATCCTGCAAAGTGCGCATAAATAAAGCCCCTCGAAGCGCCACGATGTTGTTGGCGTTCTTGGGGTTGCGGAACGGATTGTCGAAGGTCGCACTGGTCAATCCGTACACCGAGTTGATGGCGATCTTCAGTGCCTGTGCCAAAGCTTTCGCCTGTGCAGGGTCATCCAGATATTTGGCCAGCTTCCCGCCAAAGAGCTTCTTGGCCTTGTCGTACTCCTTATGTTTGACATAGATACGTACATCCATAAGGTCATTGAAGTTTTTGGTGTACTCACCAAAATAGTTCATGGCGACCGCCGAGTGCGGGTGCAGCGATGCCACATCCAGCAGCGCGACATTCCAGTACATGCCGGGTTCGGCATAGACATAGCCGCCCAAACCAAGGTCTGTTCCACGGAACATGTTGTGCATCCGGCCATCGTCGCCTTTGGTCCACTCGTAACCCGGGAAGGCATTGATGATGTTTTTGGACACCAAAATATCAGGCTCGACCTCGGTCAAAGCGTCCTGTTCTCCGGTCGCAAGGTCGGTGTAAACCAGCTTCGGGTGCCTTTCCTTGCCAAAGATGATGCGCGTGGTCAATGTGTTGGTCGTGTCGTTGACCGTCAGTCCGGCAATATCTGCCAGGATCTCCCGGGCTACAAAGTCTGCATGACGTGCGTTGAACACGGCTTCTGTTGCCAGAACGTCACTGTCGCAGTATTCCGCCACCTTGTCCCAAAGGCTTTTCGGCACGGGCTGGTCCCATGGTAAGCCGAGCTCCTGATGATGGATGCCCAGTTCGATCTCGAACTTCTTCAGACTCTGCTTTTTGGCAGAGAAGTCGTAAATATCCGTGTAGGACAGATTATACGCCTCACCGAAGAAACCGGTATGTTCGTTGATGATGCGGTTCGACAGTGCATAGAGCTGTTCCGTCGTCCACCCCAGCATACAAGCCCAAAGCATATGATTGTCGTACTTGCGGTTGTTGAAACCAATAAGCCGATATTTCGTAAGGGCTTCAATCTCTTCAGGGCTGGGATTTATCATCCTGTGAATTAGGTCATTTTGGGCAAATTTCCAGTTCACAAGAAAGAGGTTCGGGAACACCTCGCAGTCGAAGAAGACGATCGGGGTCTCACTCTCGCTAGCTTTAGAGTCTTTCACCTCCTCTTTCGATTTGAAATGCATTTTCGATACCGCTTTCAAACATGCTTCGGCCTGATTCGTGCTGTTTGCAGCGAAAGCCAGAATCGAATTGCGCATATCATCAACATCATAAGGGATATTCCCCTCATACGCCTCGTCCATAATGTGGGCGATGAAGTCAACACTCGGTTTGGTGTAGGGACTGATCTCTTTGGCCAGTGCTTTCTTAATCAGAATGCGAAGATGTTTTTCATTCTGGATCTGCTTCGTGTTAACCATTTTTTCTCCCTTCAATGGTAAGCCACTACTGATGGAAGCCACGGAAATATCATTGCACTTCGATAACTTTCTTCTGAGAGAAGAATTTCCAGTGAACACCTTTATCTCGATATTTTCATCGTAGACTCTGCTGAGCTTCGATGCGTCCCCGCTGTAAATATAATGCAAATGAATACCAGCACCAGATTTACTGAGTTCCGCATACGTTTTCGGCCACTTCGATGCAGCCTCCAAATTCAATTCGAAGTTTTTCTTGCCATCAGGGCCTTTAATATCAAAGTCGATGACAATATGATTCTCTGGAACTTTCACATAATGGAGCCTCAAAGTGTCCAGCTCTGACAACTTACTTCTAACATCCTCCCATTTTTGCATAGGAGTGCCTTCTTCAGTCGCATACTGTGCCGGACAGTCCTTGCAAATATCATTGAAGAGAGAATGCTGCTCTTTGAACTCAATCCACGAAATATGAGCTTCTTCTGGCGGCCGTTCCTCCTTCGGCTGCTCAAGAAACTCCTTAAACTTATCGACTCTGAATCCGCTGTAGTAACTGCGCACTCTCTCCCCGTTCATATCTTCAGAACGCTCTTTGTAATCCGTAAAGTAGTTCATCAGCTCCTCACGGAAAGCGCGCCGGGAGTAAGGATACGATACCTTTGCCTCCTCATTGTAAGTGTTGTACATTGCCCAGGCCCGCTTGAGCGATACGCCATCCGATCTCTTGAACTCATAGTAGGAATCCAACATGAAGTTGTAGAAATCGTTCGATGCTCCGAGCATCCTTGTCGGAACATACTCGTCGTAGAGGTGCTTGTTTTCCTCGTAGACCTCCTTGCAGTGCCAGGCGATTCCGCCAAGCTCGAAATCAACTTTGGCGACAAGGTCCCGATACTTTTTGGCCGGAATCTTTTCACCGCTCGGTTCGACATCGATAAGTCTACGGATCAGGCCCGACTTGGCATCTGTGATCCGGACAGGCTTGTTTGTGCCAAGGAACATAAAGCACTTGAACTGACTCGCATACTGGCTCCTGAACTTTTCATTCACCAGCATCGTCTCGTGAGAGACCAGCGAGTTCAGTCTCGTATTGTCCTCTATTCTCGACAAATCGCCGTCGTGCTGTATTGCAACGAGCGGGTTCGTCTTGAATGCCTCCAAAGCAAAAGCGTTCGAAGATGAACCGAGCACTTTAGAGTCGAAAACCGACCAATATCCTTCGAAAAGTTTCTGCACGATGTTCAGAATAGTGGATTTACCGCTTCCGGGCGGTCCATAGAGCACGAGGAACTTTTGAATTTTCTTCGAATCGCCATCGACGATTGCGCCAATGGCCCATTCTATCTTTTCACGTTCTCCGGGAGAATATAAAGTACCCATGAGTTCGTCATAGGCACTGATACTTCCTGCTTCCAGCGGATACGGCAGCCGTTTGGATGCATAGCTCTCTTTTTTGACAGGTGTGTTTGCAAATATCAATGTCTCGTCGAGCGTATGATAATTGTCCCGCATCTGCCTCTGGCAATATTTATGCCAGTTGTCGATCATTCCGGACTCGGCATCCCACATATGAAGCACTCTGGAGCCGCCGTCAAACAGCTCTTTGTGCTCATTTGCATAAATATCAAGCTCCCGGTCGATGAGCTGCAGCGCATCCTGTTCATCTGTGCTCCACAATCCACGTTCTTCCAACCAGATCGCATAGAAATCCGAGCCTCGGATCATAAGGTCTTTCGACCGTTTGATGATGAATTTCGGATATATCTCGATCACACCGCGCTTTCCGGTCCGCGTTGCGATCATAAGGAAATCTATCATAATGACTTGATTTCCTCCTTTCTGCGATGTTTATACGTCTTTTTTCGTGATCGTGGCGCAGCCGTCACAGCAAATATCTTTTTCGGGTTCCGGCTCACCCACACTGTCTTCTGCCCAGAACTGTTCGGCGTTCTTGCGGTTCACCTCATCCAGCACCTGCTGCGTGTTAGCCAGTGCTACCTTGAGCTTACGAGCGTCTTCCTCTGCCTCTTTGCGCTTCTCGTCGCTCTCGCCCAGCATCCTGCAGGCAGTAACGCCAAACCAGAGAAGCCCCGCGATGAGGATATTCTTCCGCAGCAGCTTGCCCTTCTGCTTCCGGATGGTCATCTCCGCCATCTCAAGAGCCGACTTGGTGGTCGCCAGTTCGTACATGACATTCATCATTTCCATTGCCTATTTTCCTCCAGTAATTCAGGTCGGTAAATATCAGCCGACCAATGTGTTCCGTGTTTCGGCACGATGTGATCCGCATCAAAACTCTTTCATCATCGACGAATTCCTCAATAACTCCTTCCATCGTGATGCAGATTTTCGACACGTAAATATCAGGCTTCATTTTCCGCCAGCCAGCCCATGAGCTGGTACCAAATATCAATGGTACGCATGTCTTCGGTAGGCCTGGAAAGCGTGAAGAGCCCGCCGGCGCCATTCGGCTTATAGTCTCTTCTGCTGAATCGCTCAATGACGGATTCTGCCCGCTCTTCGTCGAAGCGCTGGTCATCCATAGCAGCCAGACCGAGGCTGACGACCATGTTCCAGAACCACTGCCCTGTTCTCTTTCCGGCCGAAGAGTCCTCCAGGATATGCTCCTCGATCCGGATGGAAAGCCCAACCATCATCTCGAGCATACTGCACGGGATGCCCGTAAACGCCGAATCGATCCTTGCGTAAGAAATATCATTCTCCGTAGCGAAACGATACCGGAGATTCGTGCCGTCTGCTGCTCTGGAAATATCCATCTCACAGGCCGGAACATAGTTTCTGTTATAAAGAAACATCAGGAGCCGGTGAAATGAGAGGTTCCGGGGCTCCCATTCACCGCACACACTTTTGTAGAGCCAGTCATAATACTGCTCTGCCAGACTCGAAAATATCATTCGTCCTCCTCATTCTGATATACGTCGCAGAAGTTCTGCCGGACCTGAAGGATCTCATAGTCCTTCATATACTTGTGGTTCCGGACATGGACGGTGCTCGGCATATAAACCCCGAAGTTCTTCAGCGCATCCGTGCCGATCATATCCGTGACAGAGTCATCGTCAAGGGGAGTGTCCTCGC
>OMEW01001124.1_pt1 | contig 10879 bp, 9 predicted proteins | sample 1645471 | NCBI WGS metagenome assembly OMEW01 (sample SAMEA103958126, study PRJEB25191) | human gut metagenome | reverse complement strand
GGCGGCTCCCGGCGCGTAGCTTCGCCCGCATTCGAAGCCTCGCCGCCGTTTCTGCGGCGTCCGCCCCGGTGGCGGGGACGGCGGCGGGACTGGGCGCCCTCCTGGGGCGCTGCGTTCTCCGCGGGCTTCTGAGACGGCTTGGGGGCGCCGCTCTTCGGCGGCTGGGGACGGTTCTCCTGGGGCTTGTCCCCGGGCTTGCGGCGGGGACGGCGGGGCTTGTCGTCGGCCCTGGGCCCATCGGGACGCTTCTTTTCCGGCGGACGGGGCTTCTCCCGCTTCTCCGGGACCTTCTCCGCCGTCTGCTGGGGCTTGCTTCCGCCGCCCCGGCGGCGGCGCTCGTTCCGGCGGCGGGCGGGCCGTTCCTCCCGGGCGGGGGCGTCGGGGTCAAAGTCCGCGATGACCAACGGCATGGGGACCTCCTCCTCGGGCCGCTCCTCCACATACCGCTCGGGCCGCTCCTGGGGCACCTGGATGCCGTCGCGGCTGCCCTTGCCGTTGCGCAGGACGCACACCTCGCAGTTGTGATAGCACCGGGGGGAATCCGGCTTTTCGTCCAGCCGGACCTTCATGGTCTCCCGGAGCACGTTCACCTCGCACACGTTGCCGGGGCCATCCGGCGTCTGGACAAAGGAGTCGTTTTTGGGCATGCGCTTCAGGGCGTCCTCATAGGCGTCCTGCTCGTATTTCAGGCAGCACATCAGCCGCCCGCAGGTGCCGGAGATTTTGGTGGGGTTCAGGGACAGGCTCTGGGTCTTGGCCATTTTGATGGACACCGGCACAAAGTCGTCCAGGAACTGGGCGCAGCAGAAGGGCCGGCCGCAGATGCCCAGGCCCCCCAGCATCTTGGCCTCGTCCCGGACGCCGATCTGCCGCAGCTCGATGCGGGCCCGGAACACCGACGCCAGGTCCTTTACCAGCTCCCGGAAGTCCACCCGCCCGTCGGCGGTGAAGAAGAACAGGATCTTGTTCCCCTCGAAGCTGCACTCCACCCGCACCAGCTTCATCTCCAGCTTGTGCTGGAGGATCTTCTTCTGGCAGATGTCGAAGGCTTCCTTTTCCCGGGCGCGGTTGTGGGCCGCTGTGCGGCGGTCGTTCTCCGTGGCCACGCGGACCATGGGCCGCAGGGGCTGGATGACGCAGCAGTCGTCCACCGGGTGGTTGCCCATGGTGCACTGGGCGTATTCCAGGCCCTGGGCCGTCTCCACGATGACGTGGTCCCCGGTCTGCACCTGCACGTCGCCGGGGTCAAAGAAGTAGGTTTTGCATCCGCTGCGGAAGCGGACGCTGATCACAGTTGTCATATATTTCGATTCCTTTCCGTGTATGTCAAAGCAGCTTTTCCCACCCGGCGCACAGGGCTCCCAGCACATGGCCCACGCCCACGTTATAGCGGCACTCCAGGCAGTATTGCTTCATCAGGTCTGTCATGCCCTGCAGCTGGCGCACGGTAAGCCCCCGGCGCAGCTCCTCCGCCCCGGGAATGTCCGCAGGGTCTGGCTTGCCGCAGGCGGCCAGCAGCGCCTCGGCAGAGGCCCGCCAGGCGTTCTCCAGCAGCTGCTGGAGCTGCTCGCGCTTGAGGCGCTTATTCTCCAGCCCCACCAGGTATTGGCTCACCGGCAGCAGCTGTCCCGAAGCGAAGGCCCGGCACAGGTCCCGGGCGGCGTCGTCCCGGGCGTCCTCGTCCTCGCCCCGGAGCTTCCACTCCACGCACCGGGAGCGGATGGTGGGCAGCAGCGCCGCCGCCGTCTCCGTGCAGAACAGGAACGCCGCGTAGGGCGGCCCCTCCTCCACCAGCTTCAGCAGCACGTTCTGGTCCCGCTGGTTCAAAGCGTCGCAGTCCGGGAAGATGTACACCTTGGCGGCCCCGTCGTTGGGGCGGATGTATGCGTCCTGCCGCAGGCTTCGCAGCAGGTCCACCGGCAGCTCCCAGTGGTCGGGGTCCTGCACCGTCTGGACATCGGGGTGGATGTCCTCCAGCACCTTGCGGCACTGGCGGCATTGCAGGCAGGGCTTTCCGCTTTGCGCCTCGCACTCCATGGCGGCGGCGGCAAAGCGGGCGGCGGCCATGCGGTCTCCGCTGCCGGAGAAGATGATGGCATGGGGCAGGGCTCCGCCTGCGGCGGCCCGGCGCAGCCGGCGGGCCAATGTGCTGTTTTCCGGCAGAAGCTGCCCCACGGTCCTTCCTCCCCATTGTTATACTTTCCGATTTTATAAGTATAGCATACCCTCCGTCCCGTCTGCAAGGTGCCGGGACGGGTTTTCTGCAAAAAATAGTTTCCCGTCAGGAGATTATTCCCGGTAATTTTGGGCCATAATGGCAAAAAGATTCCTTTTTGCGAAAATAGTCTTGCTTTTGACAGAAGATATGCCTATAATAAGTTGTTCGCAATTTTATTTTATATACGGAGGGAACTACATGAGTAAGAAGTATTGCTATCTCTTTACCGAGGGCAACGCCAAGATGCGCGAGCTGCTGGGCGGTAAGGGCGCCAATCTGGCCGAGATGACCAACATCGGCCTGCCCGTCCCCCAGGGCTTCACCATCACCACCGAGGCCTGCACCCAGTATTATGAAGATGGCCGCCAGATCAACGACGCCATCATGGCCGAGATCATGGAATACATCGAGAAGATGGAGCAGATCACCGGCAAGAAGTTCGGCGATCACGAGAATCCCCTGCTGGTTTCCGTCCGTTCCGGCGCCCGGGCCTCCATGCCCGGCATGATGGACACCATCCTGAACCTGGGCCTCAATGAGGACGTGGTGGACGTCATCGCCAAGAAGTCCAACAACCCCCGCTGGGCCTGGGACTGCTATCGCCGCTTCATCCAGATGTACTCCGACGTGGTCATGGAGGTGGGCAAGAAGTATTTCGAGCAGCTCATCGACGAGATGAAGGAGAAGAAGGGCGTCACCCAGGACGTGGAGCTCACCGCCGAGGATCTGAAGGAGCTGGCCGGTCAGTTCAAGGCCGAGTACAAGTCCAAGATCGGCGAGGACTTCCCCTCTGACCCCAAGGAGCAGCTCATCGGCGCCATCAAGGCCGTGTTCCGCAGCTGGGACAACCCCCGCGCCAACGTGTATCGCCGGGACAACGACATCCCCTATTCCTGGGGCACCGCCGTCAACGTGCAGTCCATGGCCTTCGGCAACATGGGCGACGACTGCGGCACCGGCGTGGCCTTTACCCGCAACCCCGCCACCGGCGAGAAGAAGCTCATGGGTGAGTTCCTGACCAACGCCCAGGGCGAGGATGTGGTGGCCGGCGTGCGCACCCCCATGCCCATTGACCAGATGGCCGAGAAGTTCCCCGAGGCCTATGCCCAGTTCGTGGACGTGTGCAAGACCCTGGAGGATCACTATCGCGATATGCAGGATATGGAGTTCACCGTGGAGCACGGCCAGCTGTACATGCTCCAGACCCGCAACGGCAAGCGCACCGCTCCCGCCGCCCTGAAGATCGCCTGCGACCTGGTGGACGAGGGCATGATCTCCGAGCAGCAGGCCGTGGCCATGATCGATCCCCGCAACCTGGATACCCTGCTGCATCCCCAGTTTGACCCCGCCGCTCTGAAGGCCGCCGCCCCTGTGGGCAAGGCTCTGCCCGCCTCTCCCGGCGCCGCCTGCGGCAAGATCGTCTACTCCGCCGAGGACGCCAAGGAATGGGCTGCCCGGGGTGAGAAGGTGGTCCTGGTCCGTCTGGAGACCTCTCCCGAGGATATCGAGGGCATGAAGGCCGCTCAGGGCATCCTGACCGTTCGCGGCGGTATGACCTCTCACGCCGCCGTTGTGGCCCGCGGCATGGGCAAGTGCTGCGTCTCCGGCTGCGGCGCCATCGTCATGGACGAGGAGAACAAGCAGTTCACCCTGGCTGGTAAGACCTATCACGAGGGCGACTGGCTGAGCCTGGACGGCTCCACCGGCAACATCTACGACGGCGCTATGCCCACCGTGGACGCCAGCGTGGGCGGCGACTTCGGCCGCATCATGGCCTGGGCCGATAAGTATCGCCGGCTGCAGGTCCGCACCAATGCCGACACCCCCCACGACGCCGCCAAGGCCCGTGAGCTGGGCGCTCAGGGCATCGGCCTGTGCCGCACCGAGCACATGTTCTTCGAGGGCGACCGCATCGCCGCCATCCGCGAGATGATCTGCTCCGACACCGTGGAGCAGCGCGAGAAGGCCCTGGCCAAGCTCCTGCCCATGCAGCAGGGCGACTTCGAGGGCATCTATGAGGCCATGGAGGGCTGCCCCGTTACCATCCGCTTCCTGGATCCCCCTCTGCACGAGTTCGTTCCCACCGAGGAGGCCGACATCGAGCTGCTGGCCAAGGATATGGGCAAGACCGTGGCCGAGATTAAGGCCATCATCGCCTCCCTGCATGAGTTCAACCCCATGATGGGCCACCGTGGCTGCCGTCTGGCCGTGACCTTCCCCGAGATCGCCGTGATGCAGACCCGTGCCGTGATCCGGGCCGCCATCAACGTGCAGAAGCGTCACCCCGAGTGGAACATGGTTCCCGAGATCATGATCCCCCTGGTGGGCGAGGTGAAGGAACTGAAGTATGTCAAGAACGTCGTGGTCAAGACCGCTGACGAGGAGCTGGCCGCCGCCGGTGTGGAGATGAAGTACCTGGTGGGCACCATGATCGAGATCCCCCGCGCGGCCCTGACCGCCGACGAGATCGCCACCGAGGCCGAGTTCTTCTCCTTCGGTACCAACGACCTGACCCAGATGACCTTCGGCTTCAGCCGCGACGACGCCGGTAAGTTCCTGGGCGCTTACTATGACAAGAAGATCTATGAGAACGATCCCTTTGCCAAGCTGGACCAGGTCGGCGTGGGCAAGCTGGTGAAGATGGCTGCCAAGATGGGCCGCGAGACCCGTCCCGACCTGCACCTGGGCATCTGCGGCGAGCACGGCGGCGATCCCAGCAGCGTGGAGTTCTGCCACAAGGTGGGCCTGGACTATGTGTCCTGCTCCCCCTTCCGTGTGCCCATCGCCCGTCTGGCCGCCGCACAGGCTGCTATCAAGAACCCCCGCAAGTAAGAGTTCTGTCATTCACCATTGGATTTGATGAAGCGCAAACCTTCTATAAATCCCATGGATACGGCATAAAACCGTCAAAATGGCATGATTTGACCGTGGAGGTTTATATCTAATCACCAAAACCCCCGTACATTCCCAATTGGGCAATGTGCGGGGTTTTTTTGTTGTTATTTTGGGCTGTTTGTACAAATCTAAATGGGAACGCAAAAATGTATTCTGATTTCAAAAATACATTTTGTCCATGCTCGCTGCTATTTTCACAGCAGCCAATTCCGTAATTTTGGACGAATTCAGCTTTCAGTAAAGGAGGCCATTATGAGACGAGACGATCAAAGGCAAGCAGTAAAAAACATTCCCTTGGAACAACTGAAGCCATTTAAGAATCATCCCTTTCAGGTACGAGACGATGAGGAATTTCGGCGTCTTGTTGAGAGCATTGAAATTCACGGTGTAATTCATCCAGCGGTGGCTCGCCAGATTGGTGAGGATTGTTATGAACTAATTTCTGGTCATCGACGCAAAGCGGCTTGTGAAGTATTGGGTTACTCTGAGATGCCTGTTTTAGTCCGGTCTATGACGGATGATGAGGCAGTTGTAAACATGGTAGATGCAAACCTTCAGCGTGAAACGATTCTCCCAAGTGAAAGAGCCTTTGCATACAAAATGAAGTTGGTAGCTATGAGCCATCAGGGGCGTAAAGGATTTACTTCCGCCCAACTTGGGCGGAAGTGTGTCGGAAAAGAATCCAGAGAGTTAATTGCTGAACAAGTCGGTCAAAGTCGCAACCAAATTTCTCGCTATATCCGTCTTACTGAATTGATACCAGAAATCCTTGAAATGGTTGATAATCGAAAAATGGCATTGAATCCAGCAGTATCTATTTCCTACTTGGACAAGAAGCAACAGAGGCTACTATATAAGGTAATGGTAGCACTAAAAGCAACCCCATCTATTTCTCAGGCAAAAGCCATCCGAGAAAAGGCCAGTGAATCAGACTTTACAGAAGATTACTTGGTTTGTATCTTATCGGAAAAGAAACCAAACCAGAGAGAGCCGATGATTGTTGAAGAAGAAGAAATCAAGCAGTATTTCCCCTCGCATTACAATAGTGAACAGATGCACAACACGATTTTACTGTTGATTAGAAATTGGAGTAAAAAGCGTGGCTACACACAATAAAAGGTCATTATACCTTGTCACAACAGGGAGCAGAAAAATTTTCTGCTCCTTTTTTTATTTTTTGCGCAACAAACGGCCTCTGCCGTGGCCTACAAGTGAGAGTTACATCTCGTGGACCTTGAAAATTCAGAAGAACATCAGGTACAACCGTCCCTCGGAGAGCCACTCCGGTGATACGCCATGACGCCTACGGGTCGAGCGACTTCCCTATCGCCGGTAAAGAGCTTGATAACTTGAGGCCACGATCCAGGGACAGGGGGAAAACTTACACTCAGCCACAGTCCGAGCGTTAAAAGCGTCGCAGGCAATGGGAGTGTCCGGTACAGAACCGTGATAAATGAATCCTAAATCAAAAGGATGCCGAAATGTTCTTGATTTTAAGAAAACCCAAGGGGGTAGTTTACCCTCTTTACATTCCATCTTCTGTTCAAGACACAGGAGGAAACTGAAATGAACACACAAATTATCGCCATCGCCAACCAGAAAGGCGGCGTTGGCAAGACAACCACCTGCGCAAATCTGGGTATCGGGCTGGCGCAGACGGGGAAGAAAGTTCTGCTGATCGACGGAGACCCGCAGGGCAGCCTGACCATCAGCCTGGGCCATCCCCAGCCGGACAAGCTGCCCTTTACTCTGTCCGACGCGATGGGCCGTATCCTGATGGACGAGCCGATGCGCCCCGGCGAGGGCATCCTGCACCACCCGGAAGGCGTTGACCTGATGCCTGCCGACATCCAGCTCTCCGGCATGGAGGTCTCCCTGGTGAACGCCATGAGCCGTGAGACCATCTTGCGGCAATACCTGGACACGCTCAAGGGACAGTATTCCCATATCCTGATTGACTGTCAGCCCTCCCTGGGGATGCTTACGGTCAATGCGTTGGCGGCGGCCAACAGGGTCATAATCCCCGTCCAGGCGGAGTATCTGCCCGCCAAGGGCCTGGAACAGCTGCTCCAGACGGTCAATAAGGTGAAACGGCAGATCAACCCCAAGCTCCAGATCGACGGTATCCTGCTGACGATGGTGGACAACCGCACCAACTTTGCCAAGGAGATTGCGGCTCTGCTGCGAGAAACCTACGGCAGCAAAATCAAAGTGTTCGGAACTGAGATTCCCCATTCTGTCCGAGCAAAGGAAATCAGTGCCGAGGGCAAGAGTATTTTTGCCCATGACCCCAAGGGCAAAGTGGCCGAGGGTTACAAGAATCTGACCCAGGAGGTGATGAAACTTGAAAAGCAGCGCGAAAAAAATAGAGCTGGCCTCAGTAGATGACCTGTTTTCTACTGAAGAAAGTCGGCAAGACGAGCAACTGGAAAAAATCCAGGAAATTCCCCTATCTGAACTGCATCCGTTCAAGGATCACCCCTTCAAGGTCAAGGATGATGATGCAATGATAGAAACCGCAGACAGCATCAAAAAGTATGGCGTGTTGGTTCCTGCGATTGCCAGACCTCTGCCTGATGGCAGTTATGAGCTGGTAGCCGGACACAGACGCCGCAGAGCCAGCGAGTTGGCCGGAAAAGAAACCATGCCTGTCATTGTGCGCGACTTGGATGACGATGCTGCCACAATTATTATGGTTGACAGCAATTTGCAGCGAGAAAATCTGCTCCCCAGTGAAAGGGCCTTTGCCTACAAAATGAAGCTGGAAGCCATTAAACATCAGGGAGCAAGAACAGACCTGACTTCTGTTCAAGTTGAACAGAAGTTGAGCGCCAGAGACCAGGTGGCAAAAGAAGCCGGTGAACGAAGCGGTATCCAGGTAATGCGATATGTTCGTTTGACTGAGCTGATTCCAGAGCTTTTGGATATGGTGGATGAAAAGAAAATCGCATTTAATCCAGCCTATGAACTCTCTTTTTTGAAACCGGACGAACAGCAAATGCTGGTGGAAACAATGGACTATGAGCAGGCCACCCCTTCTCTTTCTCAGGCTCAGCGAATGAAAAAGTTCAGCCAGGACGGGAAATTGTCAGAAGATGTGATGCTTGCCATCATGTCAGAGGAAAAAAAGGGTGATCTGGATAAAGTGACCTTGAGCAGCGATACCTTGCGAAAGTATTTCCCCAAAAGCTATACACCGGCCAAAATGCAGGAAACCATTATTAAACTGCTGGAACAATGGCAGAAAAAACGCCAACGAGATCAGGAACGATGAAGGGAGAGCCTATGAAAGATATTGCAGCAAGGGAGCTGAAAGGCCACAACATTCTTGCAGTGGAGCGATTTTGGGACAGCACTTGCTGGATGATTGAGTTTACTGTCTTGCGCCCTACTGCTTATGGAGAACCCGGTGACGAAATGAGGCTTTTTCTCACAGAGGACAGGTATCAGTCAGCTCTGCAAAGCCAGCAGCGTCGAGAAATCAAAATTAAGAGATATGCTCATGTTATTGAGGGGCATATCCTCGACTTCAAGCCTAAAAAACACCGTCGTTCATAACCGATACAACGAAAGGAAAGGAATGAATATGTGTACTGTAAGAGAAATCCGAGAAGCTATTCAAGAAGATTGCCGCTCACAGCGTGATATGGAATCCACCGAGATTGACCGTGTTTTTCAAACCTTACCATTTTCTCAGGAAAGGGATCTGTTTGATAAACCACCAATGCCAAAACGCCCCTACCGACGCAAGAAAAAAGATACAGACAGACCCTAACCACTGCCACAATTCTCTTATGAATTGCGGCTTTTTTCATACCTGAGAAATGAAAGGAGTGAAGTAAATGGCTGTTTTTCGTGTAGAACGCACTGGCGATTACACGGTTATGAGCAATTTCCATCTAAAGGATAAACGGCTTTCTTTGAAGGCAAAGGGTCTCTTGTCGCAGATGTTATCTCTGCCAGATGACTGGGATTATACGCTGTCAGGACTCAGCTATATCAATCGAGAAAGCAAAGATGCAATCCGCTCTGCTGTCAATGAGCTTGAAACAGCCGGATACATTCGGCGCAGACAGACAACTGATGCTTCTGGTAAATTCGCAGCCAATGAGTATACCATTTTTGAGCGTCCCATCGAGGGAGAACCGATGTTGGATAAGCCGTCGTCGGAAAACCCGATAACGGTAAACCCGTCAGCGGTAAATCCGTTACCGGAAAATCCAACACAATTAAATACTAAGAAATCAAATACCCAAAAACAAAATACTCATAGATCAAATACCGATTCCATTCCCTTCCGGGAAACAGCGGCGGCAATACCGCCGGAACGGAAAGGAAGGGATGCGATGTCTGTCACAGAGATAGAAAATTATCGGGAATTGATTTTGGAGAATATCGAGTATGACTGTCTGAAGCAGCGTTATCCTCTCTACCTGGATGACCTGAATGAGATTGTAGAGCTGTTGGTAGAAACGGTCTGTGCCAAACGAAAGACAACCCGGATCTCTGGCGCGGACTTTCCTCACGAGATTGTACGCTCCCGCTTTTTGAAGCTGGACAGCTCTCACATCGAGTTTGTCATGGACTGTCTGCAAAAGAACACCACCCAGGTACGCAACATGAAGCAGTACCTGCTTGCGGTGCTGTTCAATGCGCCTACCACCATGAATAACCACTACACTTCACTGGTAAATCACGATATGCACGCAGGCGGCTGGTAATCGGCCGCTTTTGTATTACACCAAAGGAGGCACAGCATGAATCAGATTGAGATTTTCAATAGTCCAGAGTTTGGAAGCATTCGAGTAATCGAGGAAAATGGGAAATACCTGTTTTGCGGCGCTGATGTTGCAAAATCTCTGGGATACAAAGATACAGTAAATGCCCTAAAGACACATTGCAGAGAAGATGGGGTGGCGTTTTACCACCTCACCGATAATTTGGGGCGTAAACAGAAAGCTAAATTCATCAGCGAAGGAAACCTGTATCGCTTGATTGTCCACAGCAAATTGCCATCGGCAGAACGATTTGAAAAATGGGTCTTTGACGAGGTTCTTCCTACCATTCGCAAGCATGGGTCCTATCTCACAAAAGAAAAGCTATGGGAAGTAGCCACTTCACCGGAGGCACTGCTCAAGCTCTGCTCAGATCTCCTGGCTGAACGAGAGGAGAATGTATCTCTGCGCATAGCAAACGCACAGCTGGAGGGTAAAGCCGCTTTCTATGACCTATTTATTGATTTGGAGCATAGCACCAATCTCAGAACTACTGCCAAAGAGCTTGCTGTCCCGGAACGCCGCTTTGTCCGATTTCTTCTGGAAAAGCGTTTTGTGTACCGCACTGCGTCCGGCAATGTACTGCCCTATGCAAAGCCAGCCAATGAAGGGCTGTTTTGTGTAAAGGACTACTGCAATCACGGTCATACCGGTTCTTATACGCTGATAACTCCGCAAGGCAAGCTGTATTTTGCCCAGCTTCGGGAGATGATCTTGCTGGTCTCATAAGAACGGAAGGGAAGTGGGTTTTATGCAGGAAGGCAAAACAATCGGTCAGCTGATGGAGGAAATGCGCCAGAAGGCCGGGGCGCAGAACTACCACGGCCATGACTACATAAAAAGACTGCTGTTCACTTTCTGAACCAGGTGGATGAAGCGGATTTGATGGCACTGATGGAAGATGAAAATGTCAAAGAGGAGTCGGCTGCTGTGTGTAGCTGTTCAACAAAATGTGAAGCAGGGGCAGTCAATACGGCCTGCCCGGTCTGCG
>OMEW01001121.1_pt1 | contig 10907 bp, 9 predicted proteins | sample 1645471 | NCBI WGS metagenome assembly OMEW01 (sample SAMEA103958126, study PRJEB25191) | human gut metagenome | reverse complement strand
CCTCCCCCTTTTCCCCCTCGCTGCGGGTCATTGAAAGTGCCGCCACTATGGAAAACCCTATGGGTTTACCACAGTGGCTTGGAAAACCTCTAACGAGGTTTACCACACTTCCAACACCCCTCCGCTCACCCCCTTTTTCCCCTCCGACTTTCTCCCTTTCAGAGAGAGAAAATATAGGTTGGGAGTACCCTTACAGGGGGCTTAGATTATCAATACAGCAATTCCCTATTTTCAGTTGTTATTATAGCCTGTCCGAAAGAGATTTTCAAGCCCTCCGGACAGGCTTCTTTTACAGCTCCATGCCGCCCATTCCTCGCTGGTGCTGCTGTTGCTCCTGCTGCTGTCCAATCTCCGGATCGGGCAGCAGCTCCCTCGCCTTTTCAAGCAGAGGACGCAGACGCTCCGGCAAGTGTTCTTCCAAGAAGTCCAGCATCCGACCGATGCCGTCCGTCAGACGCTCGGTGAAGCTGCGTTCCTCCTGCAGCTCGGATTGCAGATAATAGTTTTCATCGCGCAGCCTCCGGTTTTCCTGTTCAAGCCTCTGCTGCCGCTGCGCTTCTTCCAGCCGCTTCTTCATGGACGGCACCTGTGACCGCAGACGGGTGTTTTCCTCCGTCAGCTCCTGTACCTTGTGCCGATCCGTCACGCTGCGCAGTGCCATTTTCTTTAGCTGCTCGACCTGATCCACCGTCACGCCCTTTACTGCCCCTGTGAGCGTCTTTTCCGGCTGAATATCATGCAGGGGTGCATTTACCCTGTCAGCCTCCTTTAAGAGCCGCACAGTGCCTTTCAGAGCGTCCCGCTGCCGTTCCAGCTCAGCAACCTCCCGCTCTACTGCCGCTGTCTGCTGCTGCACCGCTTCCAGCCTCGCAGCCGCTTCCTTGAACTGCGGCAAGTCCATGTGCGGTCTGTTCGTGCCGAGAGAGATAATTTCAAAATCGTGCCGCTGGGCGATCTCCGTCAGAGCTTCTTTCTCCCGTTCCATCCACGCCGCCCATTCGGTCTGCTTTCTGCCGACACCGACAAACCCCTGCTGCTTCAATGCCTGTTTCATAGATACCCTTGTAGAAAGTCCTCTTGACTGCTCCGTTGCCACAGGGATAAAATCGACATGGAGATGGGGCGTTGCCTCGTCCATGTGCAGCACCATATTGAACACCCGCAGATGGGGGTTGCGTTCTGCAAAGGACTCCGCAAAATCTTTCAGAGCTGCCGCCGCCCGTTCTCCGTCCGGCGTACCGCATCCGCAGTCGCTCATGTTGCCGATCTGGAAGATCGCTTCATGGAACAGCTTTTCCTGTTTACTCTGCCGGATATGCTCATAGTAGTCCGGTATCTTATCTCTCGTTTTGGTTTTCTTTGCGTTGTAGGCTGCGAGAGCTTCATCAAAGACCATATGATAGACCTGCTTCAGATCCTCGTTGCAGAAAACAATGTTCTGCTCCGTCCGGCTCCGGTCTACATTCGCCGCTGAGAAGCTGCGGTTGTTGTGCCGGATGCTCCCTGCACCTGTCATACCCGAAATCGTAACTCCCATAAAATCGCCCCCTTTCCGCTTATTCTTCCGTCCTCTATTTTATCATAAATTTCCGCTAAAAACAACCTCTTTGTTACTTTCTGGTGAGAAAGTAACGCAAAAGCACTTTCACACCGCCACCCCATCGGTGCAGCGGTGTGAAAGTGCTTTGCGCCCCTAAAGGGGAGGGGTTGCCGGAGCTGCTTCACTGCCGGCTCGTGCCTGCTGCTCTGCCAGCTCCGGAGGGGCGCTGCCCCTGCCGTCTGCGGACGGCTCCCCGAACTTCATCCCACCGATAAACTGGAAGTTGTCAAAGAGAATTGTTCCAGTATTCCACAGTATTGCCATTCACATCATAGAATGTAATGGTTCCCGCACTTATAGGCAAAACAATCGCAAAAGGTTTATTGCTGTCAATGTCAAGCACTTGAATTGTGTTGCCGTCATCTATTTCAAGCTGTGTTACCTGTTGCTGATTCATAGAAATAAATGCTCGCTCATTATATCCTTCTACGGTGTACTCGGCAATTCCTCTTTGAACCCCCGAAAGGTTTCCACCCCCACGGAAAAAGTATCCAAAGGAAAGACCAGGACGGTTGACATAGACGGAAAAAGAATGGTCACTCAAATCCTGAGGGTAAGAAATATATGCAGCCATCGTGCTGGAAACGCTTCCATCGACCGTCCAATCATCCTTAATCTTCTGCGACGAACGAATATCTGCCTCCAGCTTAGATGAAGTCACGCCGATCTCATTGTTCGTATAAAGAAAACAAACAAATAAAATACAAGCAAGAACAACCCCTATCACAATTTTAAGAAATATTTTTTTCACGCTATCAAAACTCCTTGTCAACTTCCGATTTGTCGTTCTGTTTAGTCCCCAAAGAACCTACTAAACCAGCTACGCTTTTGAACCGGTTCTGTCTCACGCTCCGGCTGATCGGCTCCGGACTTGCCGGAAAGAAGCTGCTGATGCATCGTCCCAGCATGGAGAGCCTGGGCCGCTGCCGCAGTCTGCTGTGCCGTCACCAACGCCGAGCTGACCTCCGCCAACCTTGCGTTCAGTTCCTCGATCTGCTTGTCCTTTACAGCAAGTTGCTCGCTTTTCCGGTCTAATTCTCCCTGCAGCATAGCGATCAAAGTGGTTTCGCAAGTTTCGCAACTTGCTTTCGCCTGTTGCGAAACTTGCTTTCGTTCAACACCTAAATAATGCTGATATATGGCGGTTTTTTGACTTTCGCTGATTGCGAAACTTCCTTTCGCATCTTTCGCAACATGGTTTCGCCTACACCATGCACGAACTGCCTGTTCCGACACGCCACATTCTATTGCAATTTCCGTTATTACACCCGCCAAATATCATCACCACTCTTTCATCCAGAGTTAATCTCAAAACAAATCGCTATGAGATCCAGTCCTTATCAATTTCAAAATCAAAGTCTGCCGAACAACTTTATAGACCAACAGCCAGTCCGGCTCGATGTGACATTCTCTCATGTCCTTATAATTTCTGGAATTAGTGAGAGCATGATCTCGATACGCCTCCGGCAACGGCTGCTCGTTACACAACAGCGTGATCACTTCCTCCAACTTCTTCGGATCGCAGCCTCTCTTGATCGCAAGCTTGTAATCTCGTTTGAACTGCCCCGAAAACTCCGGCTTAAGCATTCAGCGCCTCCATCAGATCTGCAACGCTATCAAACGGACCATACATATCCTCTCCCTTTTCTGCCGCCTCCATCGCCGCATAGGTAACAGCATTCGGCTCGTCAACCTTGACTTCAAAGGGAAGTCCATGACACCTAAGTGCCTGTCGATAAAAAATACCCGTTGCCGTACTCAAATCCATTCCGAGGGACTTAAAGAGAGCTGCCGCCTGTGCTTTCAGCTCCGGCTCCATTCTTATCGTCATATTTCCTTTAGCCATAATAGCACTCCTTTCCTCGTCATTTTTAGCTTGCACTAATATTATATTCAATATTCGTGACATTTGCAAGTGCATTGCAAATGTTTTTTTGCAACTTTTCTATGAACAGTGCTTTCTATATGGTAACACCGCAGCGTGTACATTTAGGGGGTGAAAAAGCCTTATTTCGCGCGCTTTTCAAGCCTCGTTTTCGGTGGGGTAATATAAAAACCCTTACCCGCCCCGAAAACGCCTTGTAGGGCGTTTCTGGGGCGTTTACAGCCCTTTCTTAAATTCCTCCACCAACAGATCGCTCAAAGCCTGTGATGGGCGTATTTTGACCGTTATATGCCCCTCCGGTACGGTATCCCACCATTTGCGGATCGTTTTCGGATCAAGTCCGGTGTCCCTATGACAATCGGCCTTGCGTCCCTCTGGATGCTCCTGCCGCCACGCATAGACTTGCGCTTTCTTTTCTTCTGCCCCTTTTCTTCTCCATGTGCCGCCAGGATAATCCACTTCCTGCACCGCCCTTGCTCTTTTCAAATGCTCTTTCTGTGATCTACCATTCCTCTTGTTGCGCTCGATGCGAACATCGGTCAGAGCTTCAATATCGGAAATCGTGAAATTGTAATACTCCTTGTCGTAGGCTTCCAGCGCACTCCGTATATCTTCCTCGGTCAATGCGTTCTCATGCTTCACCATCTGCAGATCATCAAAAGCCTCTTTCATATCCTGCCGGAGCTGCTGCTTCGACACACCGCATTTGTAAGCATAGATAGCAAGGCACATCAAAAAGAAATACCGATGCCCGCCCTTTATCTCTCCGATCTGCCGCAGCCACCAATGGTAGAGCGCATACGGATCATCACCATGCACCTTTCCGGCAATATCCCACTTCTTGCGTCCTTTCTCGCCTCTCACAACAACACGCTCATACCACTCCGGATATGCCTCCCTCGCCTCAGCTCGTGTCATTTTGGATGGGCTGAAAGGCTTATTGACATCCACCCTGTTTTCTGGCTTTGCGTAGGCGTTCAGATAATCCAGCGTTACCCGTTCTCCGGTACGGAAAGCGACCAGCTCCGTCCCATGCTTGTCATTGATGCTGCCCACCATGCGGAAGCTCTGATTGATGGATTGATACTGGATCGCCTTGACCTGCGAAGTGCTGCCATACTCCCATAGCCGGAAAGTGAGGTCATATTTCAGACTTTTAAGCTGAATTTTTATATTCGGGTATAGGTCAATCGGCTGCTGGAAAACATAGTAGATATGCAGCCCTGTCCCCGACAGAACAAGGAAAGTCGGCATCGGCAACCGGCGCACTCGCTCCGGATCGCCGCCAAAGCGCAGAAAGAGGTTGCGCAGCTCGGCAAGACCTACGCCATCCAGATCGAAGATCAGAGCATACATCCGCTGGGCGTTCTCCAGCCTGTTCTCCTTTCTGCGATATGCAAGACCGCTGCACAAAGTAAGGCTGTTCCCCTCGACAAACTCCATGTAATCATGTTCCCATGTGTCGTTATACATCTTCCTGCGCCGGAGCTTCTTATCCTCGCTCTGTTCGTCCCGATACAGATACACAGCGTTCGGATGGGAAAAATCCGTGTGCCGTTCTCCGGAGTTCTCATTATCCGGAAACAGCTCTTTATAAAACTCATAGCCTCCGACCTCCGGATATTGTGCGCTCAAATACTCGTAGCAGCCTCGATAATTCTCGGTCATATTACCACCTCACAAAAGAAAAAGTACAAAAAGAAAATCCGCTGCGGCGGGGATCGCCTGCGGGCGGGAAGGGGGAAAAGGGGGAGCAAAAGAGCGCCGCCTACGGCGGCTTAAAGAGAAAGTCACCTCCCCCTTTTCCCCCTCGCTACGGGGCATTGAAAGTGCCGTCCCTATGGAAAACCCGATGGGTTTACCACAGGGACTTGGAAAACCCCTACGGGGTTTTCCACACTTCCAACACCCCTCCGCTCACCTCCTTTTTCCCCTCCGACTTTCTCCCTTTCCAGAGGGAAAAATATTTTGGGGAAATACCCTTACAGGGGGCTTAGATTATCAAAGAGTTTATTTTCACTTTTCAGCTGTTATTATAGCCTGTCCGAAAGAGATTTGCAAGCCCTCCGGACAGGCTTCTTGCTGCGCTTATATTATCAATACATTTCTCCCTATCACAGCTCCATGCCGCCCATGCCTCGCTGGTGCTGCTGTTGCTCCTGCTGCCGTCCGATCTCCGGATTGGGAAGCAGCTCCCTCGCCTTTTCAAGCAACGGGAGCAGACGCTCCGGCAAGCGTTCTTCCAAGTAGTCCAGCAATCGCCCGATGCCGTCTGTCAGACGCTCGCTAAAGCTGCGTTCTTCTTCCAGCTCGTATTGCAGATAGCTGTTTTCCTCCCGCAGCCTCCGGTTTTCCTGTTCAAGCCGCTGCTGCCGCTGCGCTTCTTCCATCCGCTTTTTCATAGACGGAACTTGCGACCGCAGACGGGTATTTTCTTCCGTCAGCTCCTTGACCTTATGCCGATCCGTCACGCTGCGCAGAGCCATCTTCTTTAGCTGCTCGACCTGATCCACCGTCACGCCCTTTACAGCCCCTGTGAGCGTTTTTTCGGGCTGTATGTCGGACAGAGATACATTTACACTGGCCGCCTCCTTTAAGAGCCGCACAGTGCCTTTCAGAGCGTCCCGCTGCCGTTCCAGCTCGACAATCTCCTGCTCGGCTGCCGCCGTCTGCTGCTGCACCACCTCCAGCCTCGCCGCCGCTTCTCTGAACTGCGGCAAATCCATGTGCGGTCTGTTCGTGCCGAGTGAGATAATTTCAAAATCGTGCCTCTGGGCGATCTCCGTCAGAGCTTCTTTCTCACGCTCCATCCACGCCGCCCATTCAGTCTGCTTTTTGCCGACACCGACAAACCCCTGCTGCTTCAACGCCTGTTTCATAGATACCCGCGTCGAAAGTCCTCTTGACTGCTCCGTTGCCACTGGGATAAAATCGACATGGAGATGGGGCGTTGCCTCGTCCATGTGCAGCACCATATTGAACACCCGCAGATGGGGGTTGCGTTCTGCAAAGGACTCCGCAAAATCTTTCAGAGCTGCCGCCGCCCGTTCTCCGTCCGGCGTACCGCATCCGCAGTCGCTCATGTTGCCGATCTGGAAGATCGCTTCATGGAACAGCTTTTCCTGTTTGCTCTGCCGGATATGCTCGTAGTAGTCCGGTATCTTATCTCTTGTTTTGGTTTTCTTTGCGTTGTAGGCTGCGAGAGCTTCATCAAAAACCATGTGGTAGACCTGCTTCAGATCCTCGTTGCAAAAAGTGATATTCTGCTCCGTCCGGCTCCGGTCTACATTCGCCGCAGAGAAGCTGCGGTTATTGTGCCGGATGCTCCCTGCACCTGTCATGCCCGAAATCGTAACTCCCATAAAATCGCCCCCTTTCCGCTTGTTATTCCGTCCTCTATTTTATCACAAATTTCCGCTGAAAACAACCTCTTTGTTACTTTCTGGTGAGAAAGTAACGCAAAAGCACTTTCACACCGCCGCCCCATCGGTGCAGCGGTATGAAAGTGCTTTGCGCCCCTAAAGGGGGAGGGGTTGCCGGAGCTGCATCACTGCCGGCTTGTGCCTGCTGCTTTGCCAGCTCCGGAGGGGCGCTGCCCCTGCCGTCTGCGGACGGCTCCCCTCCTTCTATTCTCAAAAAACTGTGAATAGAAGAATAAAGCGAATATCGTCACAATTCATAGTTTATTATTGAAATCATTCGAAATTTTTGGTATAATATATACATCAATATGTCGAAGAAAGAGGTGATTCCAATGGGCCAGGAAATTGAGCAACTGCAATTTTCAAACCCAAAATTAAAGGAGGTTTTACCATGAAAAAGTTTTTATCCGCAATTCTCTCCTTTGCGATGATTTTTGCGCTTTCTATTCCTGCTTTTGCAGCAGATATAACCGTAGCTCCTACCGAAACTGTAACCAACGAATATCAATCCATGCTCGAACTCCAAAAGATTTCCAATGCTACTCTGGCCGCCGAAGGCTATACACCTTCGGAAATCGAAACAATCCGCAACACTGACCAAATCTTTGATGATCACATTGCTTTACTAAATACTCTCTCCGATAACAGTCTGCAAACCGCCGGTTATACCGTCGATCAGATTCGTGGTATCAGAAACTACGACCCGGACTCCGCTACCGTAAATGAAAAAGTTGCTTTGTCTGCGGAATGTGTGACTACTTCCACAATCGACAACTACACCGGAACAACCGGTCGAGTTACAAGTGAATTTGAATGGGTAGGCGTTCCGGCGTTCAAAATGACCGATATTCTCATCACTGCATGGAATAACTGGCAAATCACCGGAAAATCCGCAAATATAAAGTACAGCCATATCAATGGAACCGAACCTTCATACTGGCAATCTCCCACTTATCAAAAACCCGAAAGTGGCATGACCTCTTATGGCAGCGGGTACTCTTATAACGCCGCCCTCCAGGACAATTATTTCTACGCCAGCGAGGGATACAGCATTTTTGTTCTCAGTCGGCAGTCCAGCTCTCACCTTGAAACTATCTCTCGTGTAAGCCACCAACAGGGAATTGCAACCCTCAATTACTCGATTTCCAGCGGTTTTGACATCGGTATTTCTATCGGTCGTAAACTCCTTGGCGACGGACATGATGAAACTCCCGCTTAAGTGATTACCAAAAAAGGAACCGAATTTTCGGTTCCTTTTTTCTACTCTCATTTCTTTTCCATTGCTTTTTTCAGCTCTCGTATCTCATTCACAATAATATCTACCGCACCAACAATAAGACCAGCCAGCACAATTATTCCCGCATAAATAGGATATATAAAGCTCTGCTCGACACCTCCACCAGCTATAGATGAAAAAACTATACTAATGAGGCCACCGCCGCCAAGCAAAAATACAGCCATAAGTAACATTGCTACAATCGCTTTTTTCATAGTAATCTCTCCTTTTTAATTTGCTTTTTCCAACATTGGACTACGCCCTTCTATTTTCCAAAAAGCCGGCTCCACCAGTTCCTTGGCTGTTCCGGCTTTTTTTGGCTCTGCTGATCCGCTCCAACCCCATCGGTAAGAAGCTGCTGCTGGATCGTCCCCGCATGAAGTACCTGGGCAGCCTGTGCGGTCTGCTGTGCCGCAACCAATGCCGAGCTGACCTCCGCCAGTCTTGCGTTCAGCTCCTCGATCTGCTTGTCCTTTACAGAAAGCTGCTCATTTTTACGGTCTAATTCTTTCTGCAACATGGAAATCAACGCCGTTTCAGATGTTTCGCAAGTTTCGCAACTTGCTTTCGCCGGTTGTGAAACTCGCTTTCGCTCAACTCCTAAATAATGCTGATATATAGCGGTTTTTTGGCTTTTGTTGATTGCGAAACTTCCTTTCGCATCTTTCGCAACATGGTTTCGCCGACACCACGCTCTGACCGCCTGTTCTGACACGCCACATTCCGCCGCAATTTCCGTTATAACACCCGCCATATATCATCACCACTCTTTCATCTGGAGCAATTCTCAAAACAAATCGCTATGAGAACCCGTCCTAATCAATTTCAAAATCAAGGTCTCTCTGACAACCTTGTAAACAAGCAACCAGTCCGGCTCAATGTGGCACTCTCTCATGTCCTTATAATTTCTGGAGTTAGTAAGAGCGTGATCCCGATATGCCTCCGGCAATGGTTGCTCATTGCATAGCAGCGTAATGACTTCTTCCAGCTTCTTCGGATTGCAGCCCCGTTTTACCGCAAGCTTATAATCTCGTTTGAACTGCCCCGTAAACTCCGGCTTAAGCATTAAGTGCCTCCATCAGATCGCCAACGCTGTCAAACGGTCCAAACATATCCTCACCCTTGTCTGCCGCCTCCATCGCAGCATAGGTGGTGGCGTTCGGCTCGTCAACCTTGACCTCAAAGGGAAGTCCATGACACCTAAGTGCCTGGCGATAAAAAATACCCGTCGCCGTACTCAAATCCATTCCCAAAGTCTTAAAAAGAGCTGCCGCCTGTGCTTTCAGCTCCGGCTCCATTCTTATCGTCATATTTCCTTTAGCCATAATAGCACTCCTTTCCTCGTCATTTTTATAGCTTGCACTAATATTATACTCAATATTCATGACACTTGCAAGTGCATTGCAAATATTTTTTGCAACTTTTCTATGAACAACGATTTTCTATATGGTAACACCGTAGCGTGGACATTTAGGGGTTGAAAAAGCCTTATTTCATGCAGTTTTCAAGCCTCGTTTTCGGTGGGGGTAATATAAAACCATTACCCGCCCCAAAAACGCCGCACAGGGCGTTCTGGGGCGGTTTATAACCCTTTCTTGAAATCCTCCACCAGCAGATCGCTCAAAGCCTGTGACGGGCGTATTTTGACCGTTATATGCCCATCCGGTACAGTGTCCCACCATTTGCGGATGGTGGGATAGGTCAATCCTGTATCCTTTTTGCACTGGCTTTTCGTTCCCTCCGGATGCTGCTGCCGCCACTCATAAACCATCTGTTGCGCCGTCCCGCTTCCCGATGGGCGACCACCATTTGTACATTCCCCGATACCGACCTTAAATTGCCTATTCATGTTCATATACTGCATATGGAGTTTCTGCGTTCGCCCATTCCTTCTATTCCTCTCGATACGAATATCGGTCAGCGCCTCAATATCGGCAATCGTGAAATTGTAATACTCCTTGTCATAGGCTTCCAGCGCACTCCGTATATCGTCCTCGGTCAATGCGTTCTCGTGCTTCACCATCTGCAGATCCTCAAAAGCCAATTTCATATCCTGCCGGAGCTGCTGCTTCGATACGCCGCATTTGTAGGCATAGATGGCAAGGCACATCAGAAAGAAATACCGATGCCCGCCCTTTATCTCGCCGATCTGCCGCAGCCACCAATGGTAGAGAGCATACGGATCGTCCCCATGCACCTTTCCAGCAATGTCCCACTTCTTGCGCCCTTTCTCGCCATTTACGACAACACGCTCATACCACTCCGGATATGCCTCCCTCGCCTCGGCTCGTGTCATTTTGGACGGACTGAAAGGCTTATTTACATCCACCCTGTTTTCCGGCTTTGCGTAGGCGTTCAGATAATCCAGCGTCACCCTTTCTCCGGTACGGAAAGCAACCAGCTCCGTCCCATGCTTGTCATTGAGGCTCCCCACCATGCGGAAACCCTGATTGATAGACTGATACTGTATTGCCTTGACCTGTGAGGTGCTCCCATACTCCCACATCCGGAAAGTGAGGTCATATTTCAAACTTTTAAGCTGGATTTTTATATTCGGGTATAGGTCAATCGGCTGCTGGAAAACATAGTAGACATGAAGCCCCGTCCCCGACAGAACAAGAAAAGTCGGCATCGGCAACCGGCGCACTCGCTCCGGATCACCGCCAAAACGCAGAAAGAGGTTGCGCAGCTCGGCAAGACCTACGCCATCCAGATCGAAGATCA
>OMEW01001106.1_pt1 | contig 11058 bp, 10 predicted proteins | sample 1645471 | NCBI WGS metagenome assembly OMEW01 (sample SAMEA103958126, study PRJEB25191) | human gut metagenome | reverse complement strand
ATGAAATACTGATCCCATGTAATGATCTGCTTATCCATTGTATTCTCCTCCTAGTTCCTTGATCTTTTCTTCAAAGAAATCAGGTAAAGGTGCTTCAAAGTACATATGTTCATTGGTTCTAGGATGTACAAAACCTAATACTTTAGCATGTAGATACTGCCCATGCGTATTATCATCATTTCTAAAACCATATTGAGGATCACCATAAACCGGATGACCAATATATTGCATATGAACACGGATCTGATGTGTTCTACCTGTTTCTAGACGACATTCAATAAGTGTCATATCATCATAACGTTCTAATACTTTAAAGTTAGTGATTGCATCCTTGGCATTCTTACTAGTGACAGCCATCTTCTTACGATCCTTGCTATCACGTCCAATAGGTGCTTCAATACGACCTACGTTATGATTAATAACACCATGAACGAGTGCTACATAACGACGTACAACTGAATGTTCTTCTAATTGCTTAGATAATGAACGATGGGCATTATCATTTTTTGCGACCATTAATAAACCACTTGTTTCCTTATCAATACGATGTACAATACCAGGACGTGTAATACCATTTATTGCTGATAAATCATGACAATGATAGAGTAATGCATTCACAAGTGTTCCTGAATAAATACCTGCTGATGGATGAACAATCATACCTGTAGGTTTATTGACGACAATCACATCTTCATCTTCATAAACAATATCTAATGGGATATTTTCAGGAATAATTTCAGTATTTTGAGGATCTGGTAAAGTGACCTGGATGACATCCTCTTCTTCTACCTTATAGTTAGCTTTTTCAACATTATCATTAACAATAACCTGTCCTGCTTTAATCCATTTCTGAATCTCAGTACGTGAACGATCAGGCATATGATTTAAGATTACTTTATCTAAACGCAAGCCTTTTTCTTCTAATTCTGGTGTAATTGATTGTATTTCCATTGTTTATATTCTCCAATTCCTAAATCTAAGATGATTAATAAAACACCTATTACAACACCCATATCAGCAATATTGAAAATAGGAAAATCATAACCAAATACAAAGAAATCTAAAAAGTCTCTTACATAATGAAAAACAACACGATCATATAGATTTCCTAGCATACCACTAAATATAAGCACAATTCCAAATCTTAATAAGACCTGGGATTTATCACTCTTGATAAAATAATAAATAAGCATAATACCAGCAATAATAGAAATTGCATAAAACATAAAGAAATGCCCTGAAAGCATACCCCATGCGGCACCTGTATTATGAATATAAGTGAAATAAAAAAAGTTTTTGATGACCTGATAGCTCTGGCCTAACTGCATTGATTCATTGACTACAAGTTTCGTTACTAAATCGCCACCTAATACAATAATAAATGTGATTAAGTATAAGAAACCGTATTTAAAATTTATTTTTTTCATTTAATCATCCTTTCCTCAACGATTATAGCATGTCTTTAAAAGATATAAAAGAAAAACAGGCGTAAGCCTGTTACATGCAATATAAGATAATGCATAAGAAATGTAGAACACTACCAAGCAAGATCCATAGATGCCAGATACAGTGCATATAATGGATCTTTTCTTGTAATCCATAGAAGATTGTACCGATTGTATATGCCACGCCTCCAGCAACTAATAAATAGATACCATTCATTCCAATAGTACCAGGAAGTAAATTAAACTTAAAGACAATACACCAGCCTAGAACTAAATAACAGGCCATAGAGAACTTCGCAAACTTCTCGATATCATAGGCGTTTAATGTAATCCCTAAAATAGTGACTGCCCATACAATACCAAATAATACCCATGCCCAGAATGGATCTGCCTGTCTAACTGAACATAAAAGTACTGGTGTGTAGGTTCCTGCAATCAAGACAAAGATGCTGCAATGATCCATAATCTGGAATACTTTCTTTGCCTTCAAATGAGGAGATAAACCATGATAAATAGAACTCATTGTATATAAGAGTATCATAGAGACACCATAAACAATACCAGATGCCAAACCATATCCATTATGATGTAAACATGAGAATATAATACATAGTACAAGTGCTGCAACACCAAAGGCTGCCCCTACTATATGAGTCACCATATTAAATATTTCTTCACCACGTGTATAATCTGGAAGTACACGTTCATCTAATTTTGTACGTTTCATATCAATCACCTCTTGTACAGCAAGTTTAACATATCTATTATTTAATGTCAATACATCTAGTTTCTAAGTCTAGATGTTAACATTCGTATGTATTCCATTGTTTAATGATACGATGAGACTCACATTCACATATTGTATTAAAGAGTGCTGTCTGATTTCTCCATAACTCTCTGTCTACATGAAAATGCCCAAAATACCAATGAGTATAGGTTGTTTTCTTTTGTATATCATTTAAATATGTTGTCAAAGGGAATTCTTGATAGACATCCCCTTTTATTTTATATTGTTTGATTGTAGAAAGGAAGTAGACTGTTTCATCAGGTGCAGTATGAGTTAAAATATAGTCTACCTGATTATTGACTTTTTCTAAATGTGTTAATCCATTCTCATATTCCTGCTTGCTTGGCATTTCTTGTGGCCACCAGGAAACATTTTCTTTACGTAATGGCTGATCAATAGAATAACCGCCACCAAAGGTAAAGAATGTCTTTCCTTCTATTGTATAGATTTCTCCACGCATTAAATGAATAAGGTTATGTCTGATTTTATGGACATGTCCCCCATTCCATGATTCTACTTGATAACTATTCAGTCGATTAAAGTTTTCATGATTCCCATCAATAAATAAAACAGTATAAGGCTGTTCACTAATAAAATCATAGAATGATTCTTCAGAAGAATACTTCTGTTGGAAAAAGCCTATTCCAAAATCACCACAGACTATAATTATATCCCCTTCTTTAAGTACAGGATCTATCTGCTCAAGCCATTTAAATTGATTTCCATGTGTATCACCTGTTATATAAATCATGTTTATCACCTCCTTATCATTATACATAAAAAAAGCCATCAATGAAGATGGCCTTTAGAATTCCACAGGTTCATATTCCTGTAGTTTTGCGAGATATCCTAGCTTTGATAAAGCATCTTGTATTTCATCAAGTCTCTCATCTGTTTCAGCACAAATAGTATGATAATGATATCCACTTGTAACTGTCATTAAAGAGATAGATTTCCCACATTTTAAATTATCTAGATATTTCTTTACATCTAAACGTGATGCGATATTAAGAGGTGCATGTACAATATGATAAGCTTTATGATAGACAAAGATATCTTTCACATAGCCACCTAAATCAACTATAGTATTTAACTCTTTTTCTATATCTGCATCTGTATGCTGCATTTTAAGAACTCTTTCTACCATTGCAGAGTGACGTATGATATATCCTTTATTAGTTGCTTCTATAACATGATTGTTAGCGCGAAGAAGTGCGACATCATTCACAATAACCTGACGTGAAACCTGAAGACGTTTCGCAAAATTAGAAGCAGAAATCGGTGTATCACTTTCCATCAGTTCTGTAAGGATGTAGTCCCTTCTTTCTTTACCAGTCATTTAGTCTCTCCCATTAATTGCATGAAGGTTCTTTAATGATAGATCTAGAATCTTTGCAGAATGTGTTAAAGCACCACTAGAAATGAAATCAACACCCATATCTTTCACTCTATTAATGTTTTCTGCAGTAACATTACCTGAAATTTCAATTTCAGCACCCTTATCAATATAATCAATAGACTGTTTTAATAATTCAGTACTCATATTATCTAACATGATAATATCAGCACCTGCAGCAACTGCTTCTTTCACCATATCAAATGTTTCTACTTCTACTTCAATCTTTCTTACTGATGGAGCGTAGTCTCTTGCCATTTGTACAGCTTTAGTGACGCTTCCTGCAGCACCAATATGATTATCCTTTAATAGAACACCATCTGTTAAGTTATATCTATGGTTGCTTCCTCCACCTACTTTAACAGCATACTTTTCAAAGATTCTGTTATTTGGAGTTGTCTTTCTTGTATCAAGTAACTTGATATCTGTATCTTCAAGAAGATCTGCCACCTTACGAGTATAAGTGGCAATACCTGACATTCTCTGTAAGTAGTTAAGAGCTGTTCTTTCACCTTCAAGAAGAGTTCTCATATCACCAGTGACTTTAGCCAATAATTCGCCTTTATGTACTTTATCACCATCATAAGCAAAGAAATGTACATCAACATCTTCATCTAATAATTTGAATGTTCTTTCAAAAATCTGAAGACCGGCAATAATACCATTTTCTTTACAAATCAATTCTACTTCACCTAACTGTGCAGTTCTCATAACACTGCATGTAGATACATCTTCACTTGTAATATCTTCACGAAGAGCTGAAAGGATTAGTGGGTCTACATTTAATTTTAAAGTTGTCTTATCAAACATACTTGGGGCCTCATACTTTCTTGTCATATCTTTTGCGGCTCTTTTAGCAAATACTAAACTTTCTAATAATGAGTTACTAGCAAGTCTATTCTTACCATGAACACCATTACATGCTGTTTCTCCTACAGCGTATAAGTTAGGCATAGATGTTTTACTGTTTTCATTAACCTTTACACCACCCATGAAATAATGCTGGGCTGGTACGACTGGAATACATTCTTTAGTTACATCATAGCCTTTATCTAAGCAGTACTGAACAATATTAGGAAAATGTTCCTTTAGTTCCTTTTCACCAATAGGTCTTAAATCTTCTAAGACATAATCAGTACCATCTTTTTCCATCTGTTTCTTAATTGCATTAGAAACTACATCTCTAGGTAATAATTCATTAACGAAACGATTACCATTCTTATCATATAATAATGCACCTTCACCTCGGACACTTTCAGAAATAAGGAAACGTCTTTCATTATCTTCACTATAGAATGTTGTTGGATGAATCTGTACATAATCCAAATGTTCTGTTTCAATATTGTATTTCTTAGCAAAATCAATGGCATCACCAGTTAAATGACGGTAATTAGTAGAATTCTTATACTTACCACCAATACCACCAGTTGCAAGTACAACAAAGTCTGCATAGATATCATATTCTTCATCACCCTTGCGTACTTTACCACCAACACACTTACCATTCTTAACAATTAAATCAGTCAAAGTGACATATTCTTCAATGGTGATATTCTTTCTTGTTTTTACTTCTGCATAAAGCTTACTAGTGATTTCTTTACCAGTAATATCTTCATGAAACAAGATACGTGGTCTGGAATGTGCTCCTTCTCTTGTAAATAGAAGCTTGCCATCCTTCTGTGCATCTCTTGCAAAATCAGTACCATATGATAATAAATCATCAAGTACAGCACGAGAACTTCTAATCATTAATTCTACAGAAAGAGGATTATTTTCATAATGTCCAGCTCTTAGTGTATCTTTAAAGAAAGCATGATAATCACTTTCATCTTTAAACATACAAATACCACCCTGTGCAAGAAAGCTATCACTTTCTTCTACACATGATTTAGTAATCATATGAATATTAAGGTTTCCAGGTAATTTAAGGGCACAATATAGTCCTGAACATCCAGTACCTACAATAAGAACATCTGTTTTTTTACTCATTTTTATTCATCTCCTATTTAGCAAGTTCAAGCATTCTTTCTAATGGTGCTTTTGCCTTATTCATAAATTCTTCATCTAAGAACACTTCATTTTCACCAGTTTCTAATACATTAATAATCTTTTCTAGTGAATTAAGTTTCATATTAGGACATACCTGTGTTCTTACGACATTATAAAGCTTCTTATCAGGTGCCTGATTTAGGATTGTGGCATAAACACCATCTACTGTACCAACAATAAATTCTTTAGCATCATTTCCAACAATATAATCAATAATACCTGATGTACTTCCAATATAATTGGCTTCTTCTAATACTTCAGGCTTACATTCAGGATGTACAGCCACTAAAGCATCTGGATGTCCCTTTTTTGCATTTAATACATCTTCTTTAGTCATGATATGGTGTCTTGGACAGAAACCACTATTTAAGATAATATTCTTGTCTTTAACTTGAGTTGCCACATAGCTTCCTAAGTTCTGATCTGGTATAAAGAAAATATTCTTGTTAGGTAACTTATTAACAATCTTTACTGCATTTGAACTAGTAACACATACATCACTATAAGTCTTTATTTCTGCAGTAGAGTTGATATAGCAAACAACAGCTAAATCATCATACTTTTCTCTCATTTCTTTAATCTTTTCTATAGTGACCATATGTGCCATTGGACAATCTGCATGTGCATCTGGCATATATACATGCTTAGTAGGATTAAGTATCTTAGCACTTTCTCCCATGAATTCTACACCTGCAAATACAATCTTATCAGCATCTGTTTCTGCTGCTTTTTTTGCAAGATAGAATGAATCTCCAATGAAATCAGCCGCTGCCTGTACATCTGCATCCACATAATAGTGAGCTAATATAACAGCATTCTTCTCTTCTTTAAGCTGCTTGATTCTATTCATCATATCCATAATTTAATCCTCTTTTTCCAACTTTTCCTAAATTAAGCGCCTATCTCTTTTTACGCTGTGCATATGCTATCATTGTTGTTGACAGATGTCAAGACACATATGTTGACATTGTAAAAGAAATATGTTCAACAAATATTACAGTATGGTTATATGTAATAGATTACAGTTTTTTCATCATGGAAATATGCTCTTAATGCAAAAAAAGAGATTATAACAAGTCAGTTACAATCTCTTTAGATTTTTGATTATTCATGTTCTTCATATATGCTAATCAATAGTAGTATCATAGCTTTACTTATTTGCATATATTTTCCAAATGGATTGATGACAATTCCGTTTATCTCTTCTAAGTCAAGTGCTAATCTTAGAATTGATAGGATGGATTGATTGATCTGAACATTGCCACTAGACCCTTTATGCATCTCTTCTGTTGAAGTAAATACACCAAGCCACTCTATACCATTTGCATCTTTGACTGTTTCCATTTTAAGTTTAACATCATGATCAAGAGTAAATGTGTCACCAATGTTTATACTATTGATTTGTTCTTTTGATAAGAATGGATTCTTAGTGATATAAGGAACAATAAATTCTCCACCCTGATTCATTACATTTATCATCATATCTATAAATAATATCATTCCTTCTTTATCATTATGAACATAATATTGATTGATAGCTTTTTCGATCATCTGATTTGTATTAGGTGAATCATCTTTTCTAACAAAACTATAAAATGCATCTACAACATCTCTCATATCTTTATTAATACGATTTCTACATTCAGATATTAATGCTTCAGGTATTCCAAAATAAGCTTCTGCAATACTTCCTGTAATAGCACCAAGTGTATCTGTATCTCCACCTAGAGATACTGCATTTCTTATTGCATCTTCAAAGTCTCTTGCTTCTAGAAAAGCAATGATTGCCTCAGGAACGGTTTTTTGACAAGTTTCATCCATATGAAAGTTAGGACGGATTTCATCAAGTGTTCTATTTAAATCATAATGAAATTCATTCTCAATATACTTTTTGATTTCTTCTTTTGATGAACCATTTCTTGCCATAAATATCGCACTCGCAGTCGCCTCTGCACCCTTAATACCTTCTGGATGATTATGAGTTACATTTGCAGTTGCTTTTGCGACAACTCTTGTTTTTTCAAGGGAATCATAAAGCCATCCTGCAGCTGATACTCTCATTGCAGAACCATTTCCAAAACTATTATAAGGCTCAGGATGACGTGCTGTTAACCAGCATCTAAAATAACCTCCATATCCTTCATGAGGATATCTTCTTCCCCATGATTGCATACTTGTTATAACAGCATCCTCAATTTCTTTGACTGTTGCATCCTGGCCTACTTTAAGTAACGCCTCACATACAGCAAGAGTCATGACTGAATCATCTGTAAAATGAGATCTTCTACTAAATAATTTAAAATCCTTTGTTTTATCTCCTCTGTCAAATTCAAATGGACTACCAATAATATCTCCTAAAATTGCACCATACATAATATATTCCTCCAATCTTTTCTTATTACAATATCAGTATAAATGAAGAGGAAAGATATATGGTCGCTTTGAAAGCGACATTTAAAAAACGTCGATACATGAAGTACCGACGTCATTTATGCTCCAAGAGTTTCATTGGTATATTTGAACAATGTGATGTTGAGTTCCATAATGTCATAGTGTTTGTCTATGATTGCTTTTTGTACAATTAGATCTACTTTACTACTTGGACTAAATGCCCAATCTGCTCTTGCAAGTAGATCTTTTGATTCTTCTAGATTAAGCTGTAATGCGATACATAATGCAAATACAGTTTTCTTTTTAGGATGATAATTCTTATTGCATTGAATTTTAGAAAAAAGTTTTCTATCTAGATTTGCTCTTTTCCATACATCCTTATTATCTAGATGCGCTTTGTCTATGAGTTCAAATAATTTATCATGAAATGAAGGACCCATGTTTGTAAGCTGATCTTCTAAAGAAATATCAGGTAAAGATAGTGATGTCTCTTCATAAAACATTGACTCAAATGAAGAATGAAGACGTGCACTTCGATTACTTCTTACAGGATATTCTTTGATATGACTTTCTCTAACATAGTTTGCATCAATATAAGAGTCAATCTCACCTACAATCTGACCGGATAACTGGAAGGATTTCTTATCAAATACAACTAAGATAATTTCTATTTCATGTTCTGTCAAAAACTGACTGAATACAGATACTGCAATATGTAGTGCCTTATCCTTTGGAAATTCATAAATACCTGTTGAAATAAGAGGAAATGCGATACTTTGACATCCGAGTTCTACTGCTTTTTGTAAAGGCAGACGATAACATCTTTCTAGTATTTCAAGTTCATGATGATTTCCATCAATCCATACAGGTCCTACTGTATGAATAATATATTTTGCGTTGAGATTATAAGCACCAGTCACTGCAATCTCTCCTCTTTCGATAGGACCAATAGTTTCTCTTTCTGCCAGAAGAGCCTCTTTTCCTGCTGCTTCATATATCGCCAGATCTGTGCCACTGACACATTTTGGTTGTGGATTTGCTGTATTAACTATGATATCAGCTTCTACTTTTGTGATATCGTTTCTTACTATCTTAAATGCCATAGAAGTGTTTCCTTATTTTCTTTACATTATAATTCATAAGATGTCTACCAATATACTTATAAGCGAATGTTTTAATGGTTGACATCTCTTGATGATGTTCTTTTAGTAACGTATCTGGACAATCATAGATACCAAAGTCTTGAGTAATTCCTTCACTTTGAATATAGGTATTATTTCTATTAAAGTCAATCATAGGGTGTTTGAAATCTTTCACTGCAATACCATAACCACAAAATGGACCAGTACATTTAGTAAATCTATTCTGAAGCTGTTTAAGATATGCTTTGTCTAAAATAAATCCTTCTAGTTCATACCATCGATTTTCAAGGTAAACTTCCACCCAGCTGTGAAATATATTCTTAGGTGCACTATGATATACAATACCTGTCATAGCTCCTCTTTGTAGTTTCTTATCAATAGTAAAGCCATGTATTCTACATGGAATATCACAGGCACGTAGCAATGCCATAAATAGAGTTCCTTTAGTATTACATTGACCATAGCCATCGGATAGTACTTTTGAAGCAGGTATATAATCATCGCTATTATAGCCAAATAAGATCTCATCTCTTACATAATTATAGATTGAGTGTATTCTGTTAAATTCATTCATTTCTTTCCATTGTTTATCGTAAATGAGTTTTTGAATGTTAGGATGAGAATAATCTAGCATGTGTGTTTCTTTGAGATATTCCATCATTATAACGCACCTCCATTATTATAGATTATATCATCGTATTATGAGGTTTAAAAAGATTGTAACTTAGGAGTCAAAATCTTTAGTTTCTGTAGGTCTAAATATAAGTTCTTCCGCAATCGTAGTTGATTTCACTCTCATTAAGCTATCATAGATATTTGATTTACCAAGCAAGTTTATTCCACCATGCCATACGATTTCTTCATCAATAACCGCAAAATAAGAATCTAAATCAGGATATACTTCTACAAATACACCATTACCATATAATAAGTCTATCAGATTATTTGTATAAGGGTCATCTGTCTGTTTGGTGAATACATTGACTGAAACACTCTTTTCTTGTCTATCTTTAATTAAATCAATAAAAGATAATACTTTCTTTTCATTTAATTGAGGACTAGAGATGTTTATGCTTTTAGTTGCTTCATGGATGTCCTGTCTAAATACTTCTAAATAATCACTATAGTTATAGATATGATTCACGTTTTGTTTATTGTCTACAAGATCAGTAATTACATCAAAACCAATCTTTCTATAAGCAGATAAGCGTTTCTTATACATGTTATTAAAATAATGAATATGAGAATCTACATAATCATAGACAATCGCACTTTCTTTATACTTGTAATCTCTATTGATTCTTCCTAAGAACTGATCAACTAAAGGTTCACCAGATACAGGAGAAGTTAAAAATAGTGTATCGAGTCTAGGTACATTGAATCCTTCACCAACTGATTGAGATGTCGCAACAAGTATAAAAGGTTCATCATGAGAAAGTGCTAGTATTTTTTTTCTTACTTCTTCATTTTCTTTTAATGTATGATCACCATAAATAAGATATGTATGATCTAGGACATTCTTCTTAAGTGATTCATACAATAATTTAGCATGTTCTTTGTAACGTGTTAATACAATTGGTGTTCTTTTTTCTTCTATGCACTTCTTGATATCAGAAATAATCATATTATTTCTATTTTCATTTTTAGAGATAAATGCATACGCACTATTAAGATCATTTTTACTATCACCTAACGCCATTATTCTTGTGAATCGTGGATAGACATGATGATCAATAGATTGTTTTTCTATTCTTTCTTTGCTTGTATATTGATGTCTAATTGGACCTAACTGCATATAGACTTTCTTTTCAAGTCTGTCTATTCTTTTATCGTTCGCAGAAACACCAT
>OMEW01001099.1_pt1 | contig 11163 bp, 6 predicted proteins | sample 1645471 | NCBI WGS metagenome assembly OMEW01 (sample SAMEA103958126, study PRJEB25191) | human gut metagenome | reverse complement strand
GACGGGCAGCAGGCCCGTCATCATGGTGGCGACAAACCGCCCGTTGGTGATCTGCGCGCTGCGGCCGAACCCATCAGTTGTTGCTGTTCGAGAAGAATTCATGGAAAGGTCTTTTGTTTTGTTTTTTGGTGATAGAAAAATATTAACAAAAAGACCTTTTTTCTTTATTAAGATCAGAATTTAAACTATGAAAAGAGCGCTGTTTTTTCAGCGCTCATGCAAAAATCAGGCTAGGTTGTTCATGAGGCATCTTGCGCTACATTACTTCAACTGTTTCGCAAGCGATCTGTCATCATCTAAAACACGCTAACATTCACACTTACTTACAATACTTGATTCGTCCCTCATTCTTATGAGCAATCCTCAGCCAATCCCCACTACTAAAGAACGTTTTGCAGCCAAGCAACTTTTTAATTTCATCGAAGCGTACACATCAGTACGTAGCAAGGTCAAAACAAACTTCAGAGATACTGGGGCATTTGAGGATGTTGCTGAAATCCGTCAAAAAAAATTACCTGGGGTATTTGTAAGTTCTTCAGGCATTGATGTCATTCTGAGTGTAGAGCGCCCGCTATTACCGTTTTGTCCGCTCCCTCCAGACGAAATTTTCAAATGGGTAAGGGATGGGTGGAAAGACCCCAAACTCCCGACCCCCTCTCACCATGCGTCATTACTAGAAGATCTTTCTCCGGAAGAACTACTGACTCTCCCAGAAGAACAACGTTTGGATGAAGAAGGAAATCCTCGTAAAAAGGAAATTTTTTTCGAAGACGACCCTTCTCGATTAACCATCTGGGAGACGTGGGTACAGAAGCGAAATAATTGGCTGATCCAGTACAGACGTCTTTATGCTACTAATGCACTCTACACCCGACTCTATGAGTGGAAATCAACACTGGACAAAGAAGGTTTTCAGAAAGGTTGTTTTCTTTGCAACGGCTTTATCCGCTCCGCAGACGACACTATCAACTACCCCATCTTGCTCCAACAGGTATTTCTCGAGATCGATACGACACCGAGTCACCCCGTCATCCATGTGCGTGTTCCCGACGATGTCGTAACACGCATCTCGAGCGACGTTCTGCGACAAACCGAAGATGACTTCAATTTTGAGGCTCTTGGCGTATTAGGAAAAACTATTGAGGAAACAGGCATTGATCTGCTTGATACGCAACGAATTCGCGATACCATGGCGTTGTTGGCCTCAAGCCTTTCATCGAAGTGCGCTTGGCATGATCAGTTCGATGCAAACTTCTTCAATGAAGCTACATCCTATATTTTCTTTCCTCAACCGTTAATCTACCTTACAGATCTTCCCAATGGCGTAAAAGATGCCGTTGAAAAGATTAAAGGTCTCATCGATAACAATGAGCCCATTTCGTTGCCGCTTAAACACCTTCTTTGTGGCTACGAATACGGTGAACGAGTTGATATTCCCTCTAATCCCGAGGAAGAAACGCCTGTTGGACGTATTGCAACCGTCGGAGGAGAATCAAAAGATGTTCTCCTGGCATTGCCCGCTAACAGAGATCAATTAGACATTGCACGCAAAGTCTCTTACGCTGATGCAGTGTTAGTTCAAGGCCCTCCGGGGACAGGTAAAACACATACCATTGCAAACCTTCTGGGCAATATGTTGGCCAATGGTAAGCGTGTGCTTGTAACAAGTGCAACTGACAAGGCTCTTTCGGTACTCCGAGATAAGCTTCCAGACGTCATTCAACCTCTGTGCGTGACACTTCTCGACACAAAAGCTGGATCTTCAGCAGAAGACTTAAAACGAGCTGTTGAGGGCATTTGCGCAACAATCGAACAACGTGACTATGACTCTGTTTCGCTCTGCAAACGAGATAAAGCTCAGGCAAAAGAACGCGAGCAATTGATGACTCGTCTTGCAGAGGTACGACAAAAGTTATTCGCAGTACGCCAAGACGAATGCAACAAGATAACCTTCCAGGGGGAGGCTCGCACCTTATCAGAATGGGCGCAATGGCTTCGTGACAACCAAAGCCTTAAAGACACTCTTCCCGACATCGTTTCTCTAGAGTCGATAACGCTTTCAACAGAGGAATTGCAGGATCTCTATCGAACAAATGTTGAGCTTTGCAAAGCAGATGAAATTGCTCTGCAAGGGTGGTTGCCGCACTCTAACGAGCTTCCCTCACCTGAAGTTGTCCGTGAGTGGCAACTTGATCAAACGGAATTTAATACTTCCGTAACACAGTCCCCTGTTCGCTCCAAAAAACTTCGTCATGTAATTCGCTTTGAAATTAACGGCGAAACTCTTGAAGTTCCCCACGCTTCTATCAAAAATTTCAAGTTCGATGAAGCTGCGGTGAACTCAGAATGTCCGGCATGGTTACGTACCGCTCAAATTGATGGGATGCTAATAGAAGATGCCGGTCATACGCGCTGGGACAGTCTTCTCCAACAAGCGAAAAATTTCGTGACAACTGCCACTGCACGCCGCCGAGATACGCAGCGACCTGAGGTAACCGTCAGCGCCGAGATTAATTGGGAATCCTTGCGCACTGCCGCCTCCTGGTTTCTCGAGAATGCCCCTAACGGCAAAGTATCTTTCCTGCAAAAAATGTTGGGAGGCGACAAAGTCAAGCAGTATCAGGCAACGGTAAAACAAGTACTTATCGGAGGACAAGCACCGATGAGTGCAGATGCATTTAAGGCTATTCTGTTTGAAATTGATTGGCAAAAGTGTCGAAACGACATGGCTCGTGTCTGGGACTCGCAAATAGGGGCAGCAGAAGGACCTCTTTTCCTTTCCCTTGGGAAGCGTCCAGAAGTTGAAATGCCTAAATTTCTTAAGCTTCTAGAAGAGGCCTTGTTGTGGTGGACTGCCCATGGTCAACCAATTCTCCAACAGGTGGAAAAGCTTGGCATCGATGCATCTCAACTATTCAAGGAAAATGACACTTCACCCAACGAGGCCTGGCGTGATGCAGTTTGGCGCGAAACTCAAAGCATTCTGATTCCGATTTCTCGCTATCTTGCGATACTTCAAACACAGGAATCCCTCGAGAACCAACGCAATGCATTGATTAGTGCTCTTACTCCACCTGAAGGTGAAACACCTGCACCTTTGGTCTATTTACTTCAATCAAGCGTAATCAATGATGCTGATGAATACTCGTTGCAACTCCAAGATCTTATTCGCCTGGAAGGGCTTCGAGCTGTAGCCGATCAAAGAAAGCAACTGCTTGAAAAACTTGCTAAAAGTGCTCCTACATGGGCCGAATCCATTCGCTCAAGAAAAGAAGGCTGAACTCAAGCATTCGTGCCAAAAGAGGTATTTACAGCCATGCGTTGGCAATCAATTTTCGAAATGGTACGTAGCTACAACGATCTTGATTACAAAACGCTTCAGCACGAATCTCATCGTCTTTCTCGAGAGTTTCGTCGTGTAAGCGCAGAGCTTGCCGCTACTCGTTCATGGCTACATTTGGCACGCCGTCTAGAACATCAGCCCAGTCTTCTTCAAAGTTTGCGAGGCTGGACGGCGACAGTTCAGAAAATCGGAAAAGGCACGGGTAAAAAAGCCCCGCGTTTGCAAGCTCAAGCTAGACAACAAGCCAAAGCTTGTCAAAGTGCCATTCCTGTTTGGGTAATGACGACTCAACGAGCTCTGACAACACTTGATCCTAGAGAAAAATTCGATGTCATCATCGTCGACGAAGCCAGTCAATCTGACATGACTGCTCTAGCTGTTCTTTTCATGGGACAACGAATTGTTGTCGTCGGTGACGATCAACAGGTCAGTCCAATGGGCATTGGCATAAAAGATGGACAGATTGCCAACATGCAACGCGAATATCTGGGAAATATTCCCAATGCCTCTATCTATGACGAGAACGCATCTCTTTATGACATCATAAAAACAGTTAGTTCTCCTGTCATGCTCCGGGAGCACTTCCGTTGTGCCAGCGAGATTATTGGGTTCTCTAATTGGCTCTCATATGATGGAAAAATCGTCCCTCTTCGAGATATGTCGAAGTGTCCACTTCGCCCTCATTTAGTTCCCTATCGAGTACAAGGACGTAGAACACCACAAGACACCAATCCCACTGAGGCACAAGCTATTGTGGCCCTTATCAAGAGTTGCATTGAGCAACCCGAGTATGACGGTAAAACATTTGGTGTCATTTCAATGTTTAGCGGCAAGGGACAGAGCCAAGTAGAACTTATTGACCGTATGCTCAAGGAGGCAATCTCTCCTAAGGAATACGAAAAACGTCGTCTAACCGTAGGCATTTCTGCCAACTTCCAGGGGGATGAGCGAGACGTAATCTTCCTTTCACTCATACAAAATCGCAGTGACCCTGAAAAGTTAATGCGAAAAGAAGGCTTTGGGGTTGGAAACAGCACGAAAAAGCGATACAACGTTGCCGTCTCGCGTGCTCGTGATCAACTTTGGGTTATCCACTCGTTCGATCCAGATGCCGATCCCAACAATAGCGACATGCAACACGACGCAGTTATTGCTCGCGCAGAGTCTCCCTTTGAGAAGGATGTAGCCTCCCGCCTCATTGCTCGAGGCTATAAATTAGAACCACAACACTCTGTTGGGTGCTATCGCCTTGATTTTGTAGTTCACGACGGAGATAGAGCTGTAGCTCTTGAATGTGACGGCGAACGCTATCACTACACTGCTGAAAAAATTGCGGAAGATATGGAGCGTCAGGCCATTCTTGAGCGCAGCGGCTGGGTTTTTGTTCGTATTCGCGGAAGTGAGTACTATAGAAATCCGGAAGTTGCGATCGACCGAATCTGCTCGGAACTCTCTGAACACGGCATTAACCCCAACTACGGTCACACGCAAGAATCATCTGACAATAGTGAACTGCTTGATCGTGTGAAAATGCGTGCCTCGGAAATACTCCAGAGCGAATATGTTCTAGATGTTCAGACACAACTTGATGACGACATCTATGCCGCTAAAGATAACGAACAAATTGAAGTCTATTTAACATCCCCTACAAAGTTTTTAGAAAAACATTCTGAAACTCTTGATTCACAGGACACAATTCACGAAACTCTTATCAACAGCCAAGCTACCGAGAGTCATTTTTCGTCAGAGTCAGCTCAAATCAATACGGAAACAAATACATCTGACATTTCGTCTGATCAAATCCTTGAAACAAAATCTGACACCGAACCTGGAATTACTTCAGAAAAACAGTCAGAAGTGGCAACTGATACAACCGAGTCTGTTGAACTGTCAACCTCGCAAAAGACGACAGAACATTCTTCACAGGACACAATTCACAAAACTCTTGTCAACAACCAAGCTACCGAGAGTCAGGTTTCTCCAATCAATACGGAAACAACTGCATCTAGTGTTATAGCTGACCAATTTTTTGAAGCTCAATCCCTAACCGAATCTGAGATTACTTCAGAAAATCAGCACGAATCGGAAGTAGCAACTGCCGCAACCGCCCCCGTCACACTGCCATCTCCACAAAAGATGACAGAACATTCCGAGATCTCAGAACAAACAACTGATACGCAACTTAGCACCTACAACGATTATCGCTGGAACGAACTCACCCCAGATCAACAAAAGCGAATCCTTGAAGAAGATAGATATATGTTTGACTACTTCGAAAAACACGGATGGTCAGTTTATGACAACCGGTTTGCACCAACCGGCAGTCTCTGGGTAGTCGCGGATCGCGAAGAGTTTGAACCCGCTCAAAAACATCTCTATGAGAAGTTTGGACTTTATTTCAAATACACTTCAAAACCAGGCCGCACTCGCGGCGGGATGCCTGGTTGGTGGTTGGCAAATCACACACAAAACCGAGGAAAGAAATAAACCGATGCTTCTTGCTTACCAATTACATTGGCCACATACCGGATCTCTCCAGCATCCAGACATCGTGCCATCGCACGTAACCAGACATACCAGGGATTGAACAAGGAGGAATACGTACATTCACTGCACGTCGTCCAGAATTTTTTGGATATCTGAAACCGTCCAGCAATACCCTGGACTTCCCAACAACGTTGCACTCAAGCCTTCGGATCTGCATTTATTTCTTGAATTTCTTCAAAAATTTGTTGCATTTCCGAGTTTTTTATTTATCATTGGGTGTAATGGTTGCACTCAATGATAAGTCAGAAAAAATGGCTGAAAGAAAGGTTCCGATCCCCGTGATTGCCGGGAAAATTACAAAGGCGAAACGCAAGGCCGGGGTCTACGTCTTATACGAGCTTGAACGTGTGTATGACGCCAAGAAAAGCTACAACGTGCCCAAGCGAGTCACCATCGGGAAGGTGTGTCCCGGTGATGACAAGATGATGGTGCCCAACGAGAATTACCAGAAGTACTTCCCCATGGAAGCCATACCCGAAGAGCATGCTGAAGTTGATCGCAGTTGCTGCCTGAAAATTGGCCCGCATCTTGTCTTTGACAAGATTTTGGAGGAGTACAGGCTCAAGCCGATGCTGAGTAAGCACTTCGGTGAGAACACAGGGCTTCTTCTAGACTTGGTGAGCTATCTGATCGTCAACGAAGACAACGCCGGGCAGTATTACCCGGACTTCGCCTTTTCGCATCCGTTGTTTACCAAAAACCAGAAAATCAAAAGCGACTCCACGGTTTCCTGGTTCTTTTCATCCGTCACCAAGGATCAGATTTTTGGTTTCCTTGATGACTGGAATGCGCAGAGAGACCATAGAAACCGCATCTACGTTTCTTACGACTCGACCAACAAGAATCTGCAGGCGGGCGGCATCGACTACGCCGAGTTCGGCAACGCAAAAGTAGACAAGGGAGTCCCCGTCATTAATGTCGCTGTCGCCTTTGACAAAACCAACAGAGAGCCTCTTTTCTACGAGGAGTATCCCGGTTCGATCAACGATGTCAGTCAGCTTCGGTTTCTTATCGACAAAATTAAGGCCTACGGCTACGAGGATTTGGGACTCATTCTCGACCGTGGTTATTTCAGCTGCGACAACATCGAGTACCTGGATGCCTGCGGCTACTCCTTCATCATGATGGTGAAAGGCTGTAAGGCATTGGTTGACACCGTCATTGAAGAGAAGCGCCACCCATTCGAATCCACCCGCAAGTCAAAGATCGGCCCTACCGGAGTCTACGGCGTTACCGTTGAGAAACACCTTTTCTCCGGAGATAAGCACAAGCGTTATTTCCACCTGTATTTCAGTCCGTCAAAGATGGCCGCTGAGCGAGACCGGGTAGAAAAGAAAATAGCCGGAATGGCTGCAACGCTGAAATCCCTGGAAGGCCAAAAAGTCGAGCTGCCGAAAGAGTATCTCAACTACTTTCACTGCCACTTTATGAAAGGCAAGACCAAGGATGAGGCAAAGACGTTCCTGTACGCCGAGGAGAAAGAGTCGGTTGTGCAGCGTGAACTCGATCTGTGCGGTTACTTTGCCATCATCACCTCAGAGACCATGTCTGCTGAGCAGGCCTACATCCTTTACAAGGGCCGAGATGCATCGGAAAAACTGTTTGGAGCTGACAAAACCATCTTGGGCTCGAGAAGCATGCGGGTCCAAAGTAATGAAGCGGTTTCAGCCAAATTTTTCATTGAGTTTATTGCCCTGATCATCCGCAACCGGTTCTACATCCTGCTCAAAGAGGAAATGCTCAGAACCGAGAAAAGAAAGAATTTTCTGACAGTGCCTGCAGCCCTGAAAGAGCTGGAAAAAATTGAACTTGTGAGACGGCAAAGCGGACTTTATGGGCTGGACCACGCCGTAACAAGAACGCAGAAAATCATCCTCAGTTGCTTTGGCATGAATGAAGATGATGTCCGCAGGGGGGCAGCATCGATAGCAGCGTCACTGGCCGCAGCGGCCGCCAATCAAAAAAACAACAATGAACCCGAAGAGGACGATGATGCCGAGAATGAAATTTGTGACGTCGATTGAAGCGAAAATTGCGTTGGCGCAGGAGAAGCTCCTGGCGGCGGAAGCTCGATACAACGCATGGGCTGAAAAGTTGCTTGCCCTGCAGAAAGAAAAGGAAGAGGTGCAGGCAGCCAACATCGCCGCGGCTCTCAGAACCAGCCGGAAGACCTATCAGGAGCTGATGACCTTTTTGGGGAAATAATCACCCGTGCCGGTGTTTGAGTGCAAATTTTTTGGGAAGTTCAGGTCCTGACAAAGCCACATTTGCCAAGAAAATGACAACTGAATAGCGAATTTGCCGCCGCCTCGGCTGAGGCCGGTGCGCCGGCCTGCCCACGCTCAAGAGCGTTAATTTCTGACGCGCCACAGCGTTAGTTTTTACTGCACCTGCTGTGTCTCTTTTTATCAGACAGACGGCATCATTTTTTAACGCACTTCTGTATCTGCTATTGACGCCCTTTTGCATCATTTTTAAGCGCACGTGCGTATCAGCTTTTAACGCCCATTTACCGTCAGAACTGACACAGTTAACGCACCAACTGTGTCAATTCCTCACGCTCCATAACAACTCAAAAGCCGGTTATCCAGAGCAATGACAGAGATCTGACCGCGCGGAGGAACAGGGTCCCGTTCGTAGTAGTGGTTGACGTAATCCACGGGATCATCGTATTGCGTTGCATCCGGAACGGAGGCGCAGCCGGAAAGGATCAGAACCGGCAGGCAGAAAAGCCCGATTCTTGAAGAAAGTGTTTTCGTGGGGAGCAGCAGCTCAAAAGAAAAACAAGTTCTTACATTTTAGGACCGGCTTGTGGTTTGCGAAAGAACCCTGTTGTCGCTGAGCCGCAAGGTGGGAATCTTCCGCCATCCGGACAATACCTGTTATGCGGGCCGGTGCCTGAGCCCGTTCCGCAGGAATTGACGGAGCATCTGATTCATCCGTGTCTGGTTCGCCTTGCCTTCTGAACCAAACCCGTGAAGTAAGGCGTTGGCAATGCCTGAGATTCAGACTTCTTCAGAAGGCTTTTCGCACCATCAGGTTCCCCGAGGCGCTCTCACGGTCGCCGGCATAGCCCTTGATGCCCACCTCAAAGGACCAGTTTGACTGCACCGTAGGTTTGACGGACACCGTGAGTTCGGCAATGCCGGTGTTGCCCTGAAGTGCGGGGACGTCAAGGGACAGTCCGTTCACACGCGATTCGGCTTTGCTGCCCGCAACGTGTTCCCAAGCCAGGCCCGCACGCCAGATAAAGACCTTGCGCGTGGTGCCCGTGAGGCGTGCTCCGACGCGAAACGTACGCGCCGTTGTTTTGGAAAGCGTAAAGTCCGAGCCCATGCGGTCGTCTCCGCTCGTTCGTGCCGATCGCTTTTTTGTGGCAGACTGTCTCTCCGGTCTGCGTTGCCTGCAGATAGACAACGCCCCCGGTTCTTTCGAACCGAGGGCGCTGCCTTCTAGCTAAGTCAAGCTTTTGGAGAGAACTCGACTTTTAGAAGCGGTGACGCAGACCAACCATGACCGTGGTGGCCGTGGGCTTGACGTCTTTATCGCCTGCGGCGGAAGGTTCAAGCTTGTCCTGCATGTAGGAAGCCACACCGTAGAGGTTGGTGCGCTTGCTCAGGTTGTAGGTGTAACCGGCAGAAACAACCCAGCGGGAGAGGTCGAAGTCACGAGCGGAATTGCCGTTGTCGGTCACGCTGTCAGCAGCGCTGGCGTCCGTGTAGCCGACACCGAGCATTGCATTGCCGCCGGCAACAGGAGCGCTGGCGGAAACCGTGGCGGCCCAGCCCTTAACCTTGCCCGGCTTGTTGGCGGAAGCGCCGATCCACTTGCCGGCCACTTCGTCGAAGTACTGAACACCGGCGTAGAGCTTGGCGACGTTGAAGTCGTAGTTACCGCCGAGGGTAACGGTCAGGCTGTCATCGGTATCCTTGGCGCTGTACTCAGTGGTGGAGTTACCAACGGGCGTCCAGGAAGCGTAGTTCGTGGAGTCAACAGCGAAGAAGAGCTTGGCAGGGCCGTTAGCGTATTCAGCGCCGATAGCGTAGTAACGATCCGTGGAGGATTCGTTTTCAACCATCGTCGTGGGCTGAGACTGAGACTTACCCATGCTGTACTGAGCGTAAACCGTGACGCCGCCGAAGGACGGAGTCGAGTAAGCGATCATGTTGTCGTAAACGGTCGACGTTGCGAAGATCGCACCGGCCTGAGCGGCGTAGTTGCCGAAGGACGTGCCGAAGGCGGAAACAGAACCAACCTTACCCCAGGAAGACACACCCTGGACGATCGAGCCGAGCTTACCGAAAGCAACCTTACCGAAGCTGCCCTGAACGAACAGAGAAGCTTCACGATCAAAGAGCGTGTCGGCGGTACGGAAAGAACCGTCGTCAACGTTGAAGCCGCTTTCAAGGATGAAGCCGACCTGGACGCCGTTGCCCAGATCTTCAACGCCCTTGAGGCCCCAGCGGGAACCGGCCTGGTTGCCGGACTTCATTTCAAACTTATCGGTGGCGTCAACGCCCTGGACGTCCTGGTCAAGATGCGTGTAGACCAAACCGGCATCGACCACACCATAGAGCGTGACATCAGCAGCGAGAGCAGAACCGGCGAAAGCGCCGAGAACAGCGACTGCAGCAACTGTCTTTTTCATAATGAGGAGATCTCCAAACTAAATTCTTTTGTGCCGCCGGTGTAGTCATGTTCCTTAAAACTCTTGCGGAATGAAAAAGGAACCGCCGGCGGGCCTTTCAACTCAGGCAACCTCATTATCGGTTTAGTTAATTTGCCTTAACAAGAAAACCGCAAAAATCAATAGCCTGGGGGGGGGTTATCCCTGAGAATAAAAAGGAACAAGACCGGAAAACCAAGGTGCCAGAAGAGGTCCGGAACGCCCGCCGTTCATGACTTTGCGGGTGTCTGCGCGTGGTTTTCGCTGGTTTGCTGTTTTGAAAAGGAATGCTTATTGATTGGCTGTCCGGGGCCGGTTCGGCCATGGTTTATACTTTCCGCCAACTGAAGTTCTTTCCTGTGCTCCTTTGTGAGTGCACGTTGATAAGCCTGTAACCAACGTTAAGTTCAGGCGGGACTGAAGTACCCGGCGCGATGCCGCAACACTTCAACCAAAGCGGTCGCAGCCGCTGAATAAATGTGCCGTATCCGGGGTTTCATAGAATTTCCGTGAGGAAACCTGCGGCTTGAGCCGCAGGAGGAATCGCGGCAATTTTTATTTTAAAAAATTGGTACCATACGCACTATGCTAAACATCGTTCACAGCA
>OMEW01001097.1_pt1 | contig 11168 bp, 9 predicted proteins | sample 1645471 | NCBI WGS metagenome assembly OMEW01 (sample SAMEA103958126, study PRJEB25191) | human gut metagenome | reverse complement strand
CATTATCGGAGTACCAGATGAAGGAGCTATTCAGTTTTCAAAGAACATGAGTGCAGACATTTCGTTCAGCGGCTTTCGCCATCTGGTGAATTGCCCTTACACTTACGAGCCATCGAGAAGGCTCAAAAAATAACCAAAAATCAAAACTTCTTCAAAAATAAAGTGATTTTTGCAATTCGCTTATGAATAGCAGGCTGTGAAAGCCTAAATACTTTAGCAATTTCATATTCGTTAAAGCCACTTACAGCGTATAAGGTCAGCAGTTTGAGATCTTCATCTGAAAGTTTTTCTAGTCCGGTGTGTAACCTCTCATCTTGAACTTCGCCTACCCATGCAAAGCGCGTTTTCGTTTCGTGGTAGGTATCCGTTACGGTAATGGCTTTTTCATACTGCTTGAAGTCGCTGGTTTCCGTGGCTGTACTATCATCGGTGGTGTCAGAAACTGTCAGTGTGTTGGTGATGTAGGCGCGTTCGCTATTGAGAACACCCAAATCAAACTCGTACATAGCCTGAATTGCATCTTCGCTCATTCCTGCTTCGCGGTACTGCACACGAAGATGCGCCCACTTTGCGTTCAGCTTGCGACGTTCATTGCCATTATTGAAACTCATGTGTAACCTCCAAATTTTCGATAAAACGTGAAAAGTTGAAAATTTGGAGACACTACGGATATTTCGCCGCTTGGGGCAGCCATGAAAAGAGGGCAAACATAAAACCTGCTCCTTTTCGGGAGCAGGCTTCCTGAAGCTATAAAAAATAGCCGGACAACAGCCGACTGAGAGATTCTCAAGCGAAAATCACTCAATCAAGCTGTTGCCCGGCTATTTGGTGCTACGTTTCATACATCACCCAGAGGTGACGGCCCGTTGCTCGGTGCGAACAGTCCATATTCAGGGTGCGATGCACCCGATTTTTTTAGAGGGTCACTTCTTTCTTCGGAATGATAAATCAATGCGGAGGAGTGTATTGCAGCGGTGACATTTCAGATGAATCGTGCCGCTGCATCCATCTATCTTTTGATAAAGCTTCATGCCGCATTTTTCGCAGAAACGCCAGCCTTCCATATGTTCTTTAAGTCTGTCTTTCATTATCACCCTGCCTCCATCAACGAAAGTGTGTGGCGATACGGAACATCGCTGGTCAGGATATGCAAATACTTCATACGATTTGCAAGAAGCTGACGTTGCACACCTAGTTGCCTCGCCATCTTCTTAAAACTAGGGTAGTTCATATCTAACTGCGATCTGGATATATGAGATAACGTGTCAGGGAACTGGAAGAATGCCATGGAGGCCCTCACAAGGCACTCTGGCAGCAAAAGACCTTCTGCAATAATGTCCGCACAGTCTTCTTCCAACTGGTCTGAAAGAGCCAGAAGTGGATAATAAATGTGCAAAAGCTGATGCCCGATTTCGTGTGCCAAAGTAAAGTTCCGCACTCCGGTGTTGTGGAAACCTGCCAGCGAGGAATCTATCACAATGTCTTTGGGGCGCAACGTGTCACGAATGATTGTGCCATCTTTTAGTTCCATTCGGATTATAAGGCGCTCATGTGCAGTCATGCCTAACATAGAGCCATCTTTAGATAGTGGGAACATCTTGATGCTACCGCCCATCAGTTCCATCACAAGCATATCCAAGTCTATCGCCTGCGGATGATTCCGTACAAACGGAACACGCTGATAATAATGAGCGATTACATGGTCTGCAACTTGCAGTAACTCATGCTTTGAACCCAAACAACTCATGTGTACGCCTCCCATTCTTTTTTATTATCCTACTCGATCTGTGTAGATTGCGCCGATTATACCGCATTTTTTCTCATGCTGCAATATACTCAATGGTTTTTTGTATAAATATCAAATAAATTCAAATAACAACTGTAGAATGTCACAAAATAAACGAAAGTTCGATGTTTATATCGCTCGAAAAAAGGCTATTTATATGTAGCAATCCGTTGCTTACTATTGTACGGTGTCACTTTTTTGCAACAAGAAAACGCCCTCGATAAGAGAGCGTTTTCTTATAAATATTCGTTTTTGATTGCCATGACACTATCAACAATCTGCAGAAGCTGTTGCGTTTGCTCAGGGGACAACTCGCTTATGACCTGAGATAGATGTCGTATTGCAGCGTTCTCCACATTGATCGGTGTATCTATGTCCTTGAAAAGGTCCTCCATGCTGATTCCCAAACCCTGGCTGATGCGCTCCAAGGTGGAAAGCGTCGGATTCTGCATTCCTCGCTCTATATGACCAACATAGGACGGGTGAATGTCGCAACGAAGTGCAAAGTTTTCGATACTAAGTCCTTCTTGTTTACGAGTTTTACGGATTCGTTCACCAACTTGTATCGCAAGCTTTGAACGCACCTGTGTAGAACGACTTTTCCCTTTTGATTTTGCCACAGCATACCTCTCATCTTCAAAACAACAAGTGCTTTCCCTAAAAAGAGTACACGTTGCGGCAAAAACCTTCAATAGAATATAAATACTGAAATTTTACTACATATATTGCTTGTTTCAAAACCGGTATTGATAAATCATTGGATTTCTCAAGATCAAACTTGCACAACATCAAAAAGCGGAGCCCTGAAAAACAGGACTCCGCTCGGATGGACGGGCTATCAATAATTTATAGCAGCAATTCTACAGAACAGTTTTGACAAATCATCCTCTTTCAGAGAAAGTCTCTTAACGACGTACAACTATCTGTTCAACAATTCCCCAAAACTGTATGTGGCATTGAGGGATTTGTATCAATTATCGTTTTATTTTAAGAATTGCACCTGTAAGGGTATTGTACTCGATGGTTTCGGAATAGCTACCGTGGAAGTTGAGATTTCCAGTACTGTTCCATGTGACATTGAAAATTCCTTGATCCGTATCATTTTCCGTTCGGATTGTGCCAATGAGTGTATCATCCTTATAGATGGTCACACCAACATCTGGAGTATAGGCACTCATCGTATAAATGGAGGACATCGGTTTGGTTATAGACATTCCTCCATCCGCATTTATCCGGATAGCACATACATCATGTCCATAAGGGTCAACAAAGGGACACCATTCACCTGCGGAATAGTCACGGTGCGTGCCATGAGCACAGTCTACATAGCACGCATTTTCTGTCATCTTGCCATCGGGGGCAAGGTAAATGTGAGGTGCAGGAGAACCAGCATGATTGGGCCAGCGATAAATGAGATGCCAGTGTGGAGGGTAATCTGTATGAATCTCATTGTTTGTTTCAAAGCCCAAAATCAGGAGATAACCCAGACGATTCCGGTTCAAATACTGCGGGAGATCAAGTGCATACAACATCTCGCGCATGGCAAACATATAATGGTTTGCTGCTAAAATTTCGGTTGCCGGATAATCTCCTTCGCGGTATTTTCCTGCACGTCGTCCGATATGGTTCTGCTCGATTCGCAGGGTCAAACCGGGATCACGCAGAATAGAATGTACATATAGCGTTCGTGTTGGCCCGGTCAGACCGCTGATCTCAAAATTAAAGGTGATAATACCGTTTTTGTTCTCGAAGTAAAGAGTCTGCTTTTCACAGAGAATTGCAGTTACCTCATACTTGTTTTCGGTATCAAAGGAGCAGGTTGCAAGACAAGCATCTGCTAACTGTGTGTGTTCCACATAGACAACGAATTCATTATCCGTTTCATAGCAGAAATGTGGGTCGTTAACAGCTTCCAAGAAAAAGTCGGCATCAAAGTGAAATATTGGTAGACCGTAGTGCCCTGCCTTTGATTTGATGATTCGGATGGCAGTTCTCCGATGATGGTGCGGTTGGTAAAATTCAGGGATTTGATCCATACTAATACCTCCTCGAATACAGCTTTCATATGTCCATTATAGAACAAGCACTGGGATTCGTCAATAATTATTTTGACACGTTTCAAAAAAAGTGATAGAATAGCATCAGTATAAAGAAATTTACCATGGGAGGTGAAAAATGTATACAACAGGGCGCATATTTGCGATGCAGAAAGTAGCTGCTACAGTGGTCTCTCTGCATAGAAATTCGTAAAGAAGTACACACAAATAGAATACTAACTCATTCCGAACAAGTGTGTTAATCCGAAACGAAATAGAGGAGAATTGATATGAAAACACAACCTGTGACCTTCGCAGCAATGACAGATTTGCATCTGGACATTATGCACGATGGCATGATGCGAATAGATGCTTTTCTGGATGCTGCACAAAAGGCCGATGTCGATTTTATCATTCAGCTGGGTGATTTTTCTTATCCCAAGGACACTTCGACCTGTCTATGTGCACCGGAGAAAATGCCCATCAATCTCAAATATGCAATGGAATGTCCGACTGAAATACCAAAACTAGAGATTCTGAATAAATATAATTTGTTTTCCAAACCGAAGTATCATCTCCTCGGAAATCATGAGTGTGATTTTTGCTCCAAGGCAGATGCTCTGGAAATGTATGGGATGGAAAAGCCCTATTACTCGTTCCATCTCAAAGGCTGGCACTTCATCGTTCTGGACGGCAACTCTTATCGGGATGAACACGGCGACCTTGTGGATTACAATTTTGGAAAATATTTTGAAACCACAGACCTCCCGTATCTTGGAGAACAGCAGCTTGTGTGGCTTCGGGAAGAAGTTCTTTCTGCGACAGAACCCATCGTGATTTTTTCGCATCAGCCGCTCTATGCCTGCCCTCGCGGACTCAGAAATGTTGACGACCTGCAGAAGATTATTCGGGAAGGCAGAGCAGCAGGAAAGCGGATTCAGTTCTGCATGAACGGTCATGTTCATCGGGATATCAGGCATTTTGAAAATGGAATTTTGTATTATACCCTTAACAGTATCTCCAACTACTGGGCGGGAACTGCGTACGCAACGCACCGTTACAGCTCTGAGATTGAAGCGAAGTTCCCAAATTTGCAATTTGTTGTTCCCTATGCAGATCCAATCTATGCAATCGTCACGTTGGATGAAAACGGTGTTTCGGTAAAAGGAGTAGAAGGTCATTTTGTTCCACCCTCTCCCGAAAAAACTGGAATCACTGTGCCGTTGACTCCTTCTGTTGCATCATGGTCTTTTGCATGGGACGAATTTGAGACACTTCAAGGTGATGTTTAATCACAAAAATACAGCCTCCGAGATATCGGCACTATGCCTAAACTCGGAGGCTGTATTTTATTTCATAGTGCGATTGTAGCTTTGAATGGCATAGGTTAAGGCATCTTGTGGAGTTGCTGTGTCATTGTATACCGTATTGACTGCCATGCCTAAGATGCTTAGAAATCTGCGCTCATCAAAGCAGGTTGCTTTCTGCGGGGGAATACGATTGATCTTTGACTGTGCAATACACTTGTGAGAGAGTCCAAGCCAAGGATAGGTATCAAGGACCTCATAGTTGCTGTACGTTTTTTCGCAAGGAGAAACACTGCCTAGAAGGGTCATGGCAGTCGTAATCTCCTCGCTGCAAATCCATTTTATAAAATCAAATGCTTCCGTTTTGTTTTGGCTGTTTTTGGATACTCCAATACAGCCGCCACCCAGCAAAGAATTCTGCCCCGGAAGATATGTGTAACCGATTTTATTGATAATAACTGAATCACTGTCCATCATCTCTGAGGCATAATTGCTGAAAACGATAGACATTGCTGTATCGCCAGCGGCAAACTCACGTGCCGATTCTCGCCACCAACTATTATATCGTTTGGGAGAATAATTCTTGGCTTCGATAAGTTCCTTCATGGATTGAATAGCGATGTCTGTGTTGAGGAGCAGATTTCCATTTGCATCGAACAAATCGTGCGAGTGACTGAAATACCGTGTTAGATATTCGGTTGCAGCAACGCCACTGTTTCCAAGTGTCAATGTTGTGCCATAGGTTGTGGGGGAATGTCCATTGAAACGTCTAGTGAAGAACCTTGCGATACGGTTAAAGTGCTCGAAATCTTGCGGCGGCGCAAGCTCTTCCTTATACTGTTCCTTATAAAGACGCTGCAGAACGGTGTTCTCAAACAAATCTTTACGGTAGAACAGTAACTGTGCGCTCGGTGTTTCAGGAAAGGCATAGGCAACGCCATTCACACTTGTATATTGTGGAACAAGGCCGGGGATAAAAGGCTCGAACAACTGCTCGGCGCTGGAAGATGTTAACTCACTCAAGGGTGCAAAAATATGTTCACCAAACCATGAAAGCCATGTGTGATCCAGACGGATGACATCATAGGCATCTGTGTTTCCAAGATCGCTCAGAATCTCGTGAATTCCATCATAAGAACAGATGGCGACTTTGATTTCGATTCCTGTTGCATCCGTATAAATACGCGCCATGTTCTCCATAATTCGAGCTGTCGGGCTGTCCAGTGTCAGGATCGTCAGCCGTTTGCAAGTCGAACCCGGAATTTTAGATAACCAATTCCGCATCCCATCGTTATGCAAAATCATTGGTTGAGTTTCGAATCGTTTGTTTTCTTTCCGCTTAATAAGCTGCTCTGCAGCACAGCGTCCCATCAGACGGTAGTTCAACTCATATTTTTTACATCCAACCGATGGAATTGTAAAAAGCGGCGAAATGGTATAAATTGGCGAATGAAGATGGGGATAGAATGTCTTACTGACATTACTGAAATTTTCTGCCAGGTGATAATTAGTCAGAACCACAGCATCAACTGATTCAAGATCGTTCAAAACCTGCAAAAAATGGGTATAACAATGCAGCGAATCGGTTTGGACATGGTGCAGAACGCAGTCTTTGGCTTTTAATGCAGCCGAAAAAGCCATGTAAAATTCATTCTGGCTGGAATAATCCAAAGTCTCAGTGATGAGAAGGATGCGACTGCACTTTTTAGATGTTAGCTTTTCTGCTAATTCTAAACCGGCTTTGGTGTAATCGAATCCAATATAGAAAGGGGAATCAAAGGGATTTCGCTCCACAAAGACAACATCCTGCTTTGGAATCCCGATTTCGTCATAAATGTTCCGGCCATCTTTTGTACAAGACGAAAACGTAGCAATTCCCGCCGTCATTTCGGAACGGATAGTTTGGAGTTGAAGTTCCTCCTCTGCAAGCAAATCGTTTGAAAAATAGAGTCGAACGGAATAGCCACTAGATTCCGCATAGTTCTTAAAGCTTAAAAAGAAGTCGGTATATCGTCTGTCGTGCACATTGGGTATGATTGCTGCCAGCAGCTTCGATGAGCCCTGTCGGAGTGTTTTGGCTCGTTGATTCATGGTATAGCCCAGTTTTGCACATGCTTGTTCAACCAGAATTATTTTATCGCTGCTGACATTGCCACGTCCGTTCAGCACATTTGAAACGGTGCCTTGTGCAACGCCCGCTTCTTTAGCGATATCTTTAATAGTAGGCATAGTATGATTTTCCTCCTAATTGGACACCTTCTCTATATTTACAGTATAATGGAGCATTTCGAAAAAAACTATTGAACTTTTTCACAATATTCAAGAAAGAACTTCTATGTTTTGCTGTATTGACACGTTTCAAAATATGTGCCATACTAAAAATAAGGAGGCTATCGCCATGAATAATACGTTACATCTTTATAATCGTGACCGCGTTCAGGTAGCAGCACATCGGGGTGTTGCTGGCGTGAACATCCCTTGCAACACGATCCCGGCCTTTGATATCGCACTGCACGGCGGTGCAGCCATTCTGGAGATGGACTTATTCAAAAGTCTTGACGGCGAAATCTTCATCTTCCACACCGGAAAGGAACCGTTTCAACTTGACCGTCACATTGATCTGACCCGGATGACCGCAGAGGAAATCCGCTAGCTGCGACTCATCAATGTGGATTTCAACGAGACGGAACACGGGTTGAACACATTCGATGAAGTGTTGGAACACATGAAAAATCGCTGCATCCTAAATCTGGATCGTTGTGGTGCGTTCATCCCTGATGTTATCAAGCAGGTTGAGCGGCACGGCATGAAGGAGCAAATCTTGCTCAAAAATGCACCTACCAAAGAAGTTTTAAGGACCGTTGAAGAAGTTGCCCCGGATTATATGTTCATGCCTATCTACATGGAAAATGATACGGCCAGTGAGCTGATTGAGTCCATGAACATTAACTACATGGGTGCAGAGCTTGTGTTCTCGACCGAAAAAGCTCCGGTTATCCAGCCAGAGTACATCGAGGCAATGCATAAAAAAGGACGTACTTTGTGGGGAAATGCTGTCCTATACAATTACAAGGTTCCCCTTTCTGCCGGTCACACGGACGATGTTTCTATGATGAAAGACCCGGCTTTGGGATGGGGCTGGCTGGTCGAGCATGGCTTCGATATTATCCAGTCAGATTGGACTTATCAGTGCTGTAAATATCTGAAAGACAGTGGTGTGAATCGCTGAAACTTCTACTAAAAAACCAAAAGTCTGAGATTCCTTCCTTGCATCGTATGTTTTTGATTTCGATAGATGGTTGTAAAAACAAAAGGGAGATTTGATAATGAACAAACCGGTATTAGTTGTCATGGCTGCAGGTATGGGCAGCCGATATGGAGGAATGAAGCAGATTGACCCTGTTGGTCCGAATGGGGAAGTCATTATTGATTATTCGCTTTACGACGCATATCGCGCCGGATTTCGGACTGTCATTTTTGTCATCAAGCATGAAATCGAGGAAGCATTCCGTGCTGCAATTGGCGATCGCATTTCCAAAATCATGGAAGTAAAATATGCGTTTCAGCAATTGGACATCTTGCCTACAGGATTTGAAGTTCCTGAAAACCGCGAAAAACCGTGGGGAACCTGCCATGCAGTCCTTGCCGCAAAGAATCTGATTGATGGACCGTTTGCTGTCATCAATGCCGACGATTACTATGGGGTGGAGGCTTTTCAGGTAATGTATGACTATCTGTCCACCCATGCCGATGATGATTTCTACCGCTACTGCATGGTCAGCTATCTGCTGAAGAACACCCTGTCCGAGAACGGCAGCGTGGCACGCGGCGTGTGCATCAAGAACGAGGACGGCACCCTGCAAAGCGTGACCGAGCGCACCCGCATCGAGCCACTACACCGAGGACGGCGGCGAGAGCTGGGTGGACCTGCCCGGCGACACCCCTGTGAGCATGAATCTGTGGGGCTTCACAAAGAGCTTCTTGCAGGAGGCAGAGAACCGCTTTGCAGATTGGTTGAACGAAAATCTTCCGAAAAATCCGCTGAAGTGCGAATATTTTCTGCCCCTTGTTGTCAGTGAGCTGATTGACGAAAAGAAGGCGACTGTCACCGTTCTTCACAGTGCGGACAAGTGGTATGGCGTGACCTATCGCGAGGATAAGCCTGCGGTCGTCAATGCCATCAAGAATAAAATCGAAGCTGGAATCTATCCGATGGACTTATGGGAGGAAAAAAAGTGAACGCTATCACAGAAAATATCCTGCGAGAAGCAGCTGATGCATTTGCCTTCGACCGTACAACGGGTGAAATTTCTCGCTATGGCGAAGGACATATCAATGATACATTTGTTGTTTGGGCAAGCGACAAATGCAAGCGCTACATTATGCAGCGCATCAATACTGACACATTTAAGAACCCGAAAGAATTGATGGAAAACGTCTGCCATGTTACCGGTTTCCTGCGCAAGGCGATTCTGGAAAAGGGCGGTGACCCGGAGCGTGAGACGCTGAACGTTATTCCGACCAAAGAGGGGAAACCTTTCTATACTGATAGCGACGGCGGCACATGGCGAGCTTATATCTTCGTCGAGGATACTGTCTGTCTGCAAAAAGTCGAAAACGAAAATGATTTTTACACTGTAGCGGAAACTTTCGGCACGTTCCAGAATCAGCTGGCCGCATTTCCTGCTGCTACGCTGCATGAAACCATTGTCAAATTCCACGATACTCCTACGCGCTACCAGAATTTTGAGAAAGCTGTCGCAGAGGATGCAATGGGACGTGCGAAAGATGTTGCAGATGAAATCGCATTTGTTCGCTCTCGTGAGGCTGACTGCCATGTTCTGGTCGATATGCTGAGCAAAAATGAGATTCCGCTTCGCGTTACTCACAATGATACCAAGCTCAACAATGTCCTCATCGACAAAACGAGTAAAAAGGGTGTTTGCGTTATTGATCTGGACACCGTAATGCCCGGTTTGGCTGCATATGACTTTGGCGACTCCATCCGTTTTGGCGCAAACGACTGCGCCGAGGATGAACCCGATCAGAACAAGGTCCACTTTGACCTGCACTTGTTTGAGGTGTTTGCAAAAGGCTTCCTCTCGACCGCTGGAGCAACTATGTCCGAGCAGGAAAAGAGCAGTCTGGTCTGGGGCGCAAAGCTGATGACGCTGGAATGTGGAATGCGATTCCTTACCGATTATCTTGAGGGAGACCACTATTTCCGTATTAGTCGCCCTGCACAGAACCTTGATCGAGCACGCACGCAGTTCACCCTTGTTAAAGGGATGGAGGCTGCTTTCGCTGATATGATGCGTATTATTCAGAAATATTGATGCTATTCTCCTTCGGAAATCACAGCTCCGAAATAATGCATAAGGCCGGGATCGCTAGTTCGATCCCGGCCTTATGCTATCTTGAAGGAGAAATGTGTGAAAAGCTTACTGTAAACAGAAAAAGATGATTCCGGCGAAAATGATTAAAAGGATAAGAGAAAGCTGATTCTGCGTAATCATTATAGGAGGTGCCTCCTTGCACGTATAAAAGAGACAGATGAATAAAGTTTGAACAAGAATACACCATAATTTGAAACGTGTCAATATAGGATATGTAAAATCCAAGTAGAATTACTGAAATTTGTTACTATGCACAAGTATTTTACATATATTTTGCTGAAATGACAATTGACACGTTTCAAGTTTTTGTATAAACTATAGTTACAGTGAAGTGCAGTGGGGACGCTGCACAAAGTATTTTTGCCAGAGATAATTAGAAGGAGAGTTTATCATGAATAAGATTTCTCGTCGTAATTTCCTCAAGGTTGCCGGAGCAGGTGCTGCCGCAATGGGTCTGGCCGCATGTGGTGGCAGCAGCTCTTCCTCTTCGAGTGTAGCTGCATCTTCCACTGCTGCAAATGCGGCAGCTGATACGCTGTCCGGTACGATTGAGTACTGGTCTAGCTGGAGTGAGACGGAGAATCAGGCATTGGTTCTGAAGCAGGCAGCTGACGCTTTCACTCAGCTGCATCCGAACGTGAAA
>OMEW01001096.1_pt1 | contig 11176 bp, 10 predicted proteins | sample 1645471 | NCBI WGS metagenome assembly OMEW01 (sample SAMEA103958126, study PRJEB25191) | human gut metagenome | reverse complement strand
GCCAGCCTTACCAGCACGTACCAGGCGCCCGGCTCCATGGATATCGGCAACGCGCCGGTCACCAACTATGCCAACGAGAGTTACGGCACCATCAGCCTGCAGCAGGCCTTCGCCGTGTCGTCCAACGTCGTCTTCGGCCAGGTGGCAAACGAGGTCGGCGCCAGCTCGCTCGTCCAGTTTGCCAACGCCTTTGGCTACGGCCAAAAGCTCGGTCAGGATCTGACCACCGCAGCTTCCATCATGGCCGACCCGTCGCTTATGACCGAGTGGGAGACCGCTTGGGCAGGCGCCGGCCAGCCCGTCGGTATGGACCACACGCCTGGCCCGCAGACCACCGTTATGCAGAATTGCGTGATCGCTGCCGCTATCGCCAACAGCGGCGTGGTCATGGACCCGTTCTTTGTGTCCCAGATACTCGCCCCGGACGGAACCGTGGTTAAGACCACGCAGTCCCGCTCGCTGGGCCAGGCTGTCAGCTCTGCCACGGCCGACCAGGTCAAGCAGGCCATGCTCGCCGTCGTCCAGTCCGGCACCGGCACCGATGCCCAGATTCCGGGCGTCAAGGTTGCCGGCAAGACCGGTTCGGCCGAGACCGGCGGCACCAACGTCAACTCTATGTTTGTTGGCTTTGCACCTTACGATTCACCCACGGTTGCCATCTCGGTGGCCCTGGAGGATTACGACAAACACGACGTCAAGGCAGCCAAGATTGCCGGCATCGTCCTGACCGCGGCGCTCGCCGCACAGGGAGCGTGATGCCCATGATCAAAGCGGATACTTATGGCGCGCCGCGGCCGATGAGCTAGCGGCAACGCGCCACACGGCCCCAGCGGCCACACATTTGGTACTACACACATCGTTGAGCGAATAGTTATGTTAGGAGCAGGAATGGAACAGAGGGTCCTCGGGGGAAGATACCTCCTCAAGGATAAGGTGGGGACGGGCGGCATGGCGACCGTCTTCCGTGCACAGGATCAGGTCCTCGACCGCACGGTTGCCGTCAAGATCATGCTGCCGCAGTATGCCGGCGACGCCACCTTCGCCGCCCGCTTTAAGCAGGAAGCCCAGGCAGCGGCCGGCCTGTCCTCCCCCTATATCGTGGGCGTCTACGACTGGGGCAAGGACGGCGACACCTATTACATCGTCATGGAGTACCTGCGCGGTACCGACCTCAAGAGCGGCATCAAGAGCCACGGCGCTCTCGATCCCAAGAAGGTCGCGCAGATCGGCTCGCAGATCAGCTCCGCGCTTTCGGTCGCACACAAGCACGAGATCATCCACCGCGACATTAAGCCGCAAAACATCATGGTGCTGCCCGACGGCAACATCAAGGTAATGGATTTTGGCATCGCACGCGCCAAGAACAGCCACCTCACGCAGGATAACAACGTTCTGGGCACCGCCCACTATGTAAGCCCCGAGCAGACCCGCGGCCAGGACCTCGGCCCCACCTCGGATATCTACTCGCTGGGTGTCGTCATGTACGAGTGCGCCACCGGCCGCGTACCTTTTGACGGCGACGACGCTATCTCGGTCGCGCTCAAGCAGGTCAACGAGCTCCCCATCCCGCCGAGCCAGATCAACTCCGGCGTCGATGCCGACCTGGAGCGCATTATCCTCAAGTGCATGGAGAAGGACCCGGCAAACCGCTTCCAGACGGCCGACGAGCTGCGCCAGGTGCTCAACAGCTACCTGTCCGGCCGTGCCGTCAACGTCTCGGAGCCCACGCGCATCATCGGTGCCGCCGGCGACCTGGGTGCCACCAAGACCCGCGAGCTTTCCGACTCAACGCGCGCTATGGTTCGTCCCGTCTCGGGCGTGAGCGGTCAGAACACCGCCCGTAGCGCTGTCTCTGGCTCCACGGGCTCCTACGAGGTCGAGAAGCCTAAGTCCAATAAGAACAAGATCATCGCCGCCGTGATTGCCGCCGTCGCCGTGATTGGCGTTGTAGTGGCCTTTGCCACAGGCATGTTCAGTGGCGAACAGGTCACGGTGCCCGACGTGCTGGGCAAGGACCAGGAAACCGCCATCGAGCTGATCAAGGAAGCCGGCCTTGAGGTTGGCACCGTCGACCAGAGCTACAACGACGATGTCGACGAGGGAAAAGTCGCCGAGCAGACCCCCAACGGCAACACCAAGAAGGCCAAGGGCTCGAGGGTGAACCTGGTAATCTCCAAGGGTCCTAAGCCCTCCGAGAAAGTCGAGGTTCCGCAGCTCCTCGGCCTGACCAAGGACCAGGCCGAGGCCGCGCTGGCAAGCGTTGGCCTGAAGGGCAACGCCTCCGAGGAGGCCAACGAGGCCGATGAGGGCCAGGTCTTTGAGCAGGGCACTGCCGCCGGCAAAGAGGTCGAGAAGGGAACGACCATCTCGTACAAGGTCTCTGGCGGCCCGGACACCACTTCGGTGCCCGATCTGACCGACATGACCGAGGCCCAGGCGCGCAACGCCCTCGATATGGCAGGCTTTGGCGTCGACGTTAGCTACCAGGAGAACGACTCGGTTACCGAGGGCACCGTGATCAGCTGGAACCCCAGTGGCAAGCAGAAGCCCGGCGCCACGATTACCGTCGTCATTGCCAAGAAGTCCGGCAAGGCCAGCGTCCCGGGCAACCTGTACGGCAAGAGCATCTCCGCCGCCGTCACCGCGCTCAACAACGCCGGTTTCTACAACATCGCATTCTGCGATCAGAACGGCAACCCCGTGAGCGGCAACGAGAATGCCACCGTTACGGGCGTCTCCCCCACCGGCAAGCAGTCCACCGACAGCACGATTACGCTGACGGTTTCCATCTCCGGTTCCGGCGACGACTCCGAGTCTAGCAACTAACGTCGATCGCTTGTTGCTCTGAGCGGTTTAGGCCGCAAACACACCTATCGCTATTATTTTTCCCTTGGGGTCAAGGACCCTAAGACAGGGCGTTACAAACGATCCCCAACTTATACGGTTCGTTGCAAGACTAAAACAGAAGCTAAGGCTGCAATGCAGGCCAAGCTGGCTGAAATCAACTCCTCTGGCACGATCACTAAAACTAAAAAGCCCACTTTGCTTGCGTCCTACTGCTGGGCCTTTCATGAAAATAGGGACACCGAGCGCAACGCGTTGCGCTGAGTCCTGAGGCTGTTGCAATGAAAATGAGAATCAAGGCTTCGATAGCAGGATGACAACGCAGGCACAATTTGATTTTTGAAATATGGACGAATTCCTCGTCAGGAGGGTAAAATGGTGCCGACGGCAGCCCAAGTTGTAGAGAGCTGGGCAGAGCCGTTGCTTAATGAAGTTGGGTCATCGTCTTAGTGACGGTGGCCTTTCTTTTTGGGCTTCGAACCCTGCTTGAGTGCCTTGGAAAGGCCGACAAGGGCCGTGAGGAGCGAGACCATAGCGGTCAGGAGCTTCACGAGCTCGGTGAAATCGGTCATGGGCATCACCTCCCATCAAATGGAGGGCTCTGCCCGGCACGAGGACTGCCGACAGCGAGGATGATTTTATCAGAGTGGTTGGCCCTCTCCGATCAATTCACGCTCCTCACCCTCGCGAAGAGTGCGGGCATGGCAGAATCGGCACTAAACGGCAGTGCGTTAGGGCACCGACGACGAGCTTTCAAAAACTAGCAAGGCGTATCGTCGTTGCGGTACCGGAATCGGCAAATCTCTGGTGCCCCCGGGCGGACTCGAACCCCCCCCCGCGGGGAAATTGGTGACGCGGGTGTCGACGGCCCGAATCCGCCGGCGACCCCCACAAACCAGAAACGGCGCCGCTCTCGCGACGCCGTCATATTCCCTGGTGCCCCCGGGCGGATTCGAACCGTCGACACCCGCTTTAGGAGAGCGGTGCTCTATCCCCTGAGCTACGGAGGCATGCTGTACTAGTGTAGCAGATTTACTGCATCGCCATACGTCGCATGACTAGACTTCGAAGTTGCGGTGGAATAGTTCCTGCCTAAAGCATTAAAGCCGCATTTAGGAACTATTCCACCGCAACTCATGAGGAGCTAGTCGCCTTTGTGGAAGAGGTTTTTGATAACGGAGGGGATGCTCTTGGCGCCCTTGGCAGTCACATCGATAAAGTCGGGCGAACGCACGAGCTTATCCTCGTCGACGTATTTGCGAACCGCGCGAAGCGTCTCTTTGTCGTCGCGCGTCGAAAACGTAAAGTGACCGTTGTCCTTGGTGAAGATGGCAAAACGAGTGATCTTCTTGGTGCCGCGCAAAACCTCGGCGGCAATATAGTCGACCTCGTCCCACGGGATTTGAATATAATCCTCGGGATTGCGCTCGTTATAGTACTCGAACGCCTTATTGCCCACCATCACGTTACCGTGGCTGGTAAGCCCCATCAGGCAGGTTGCCGGCGTTGCCAGATCGACCGTGCTGTTCTGAGATTGCGCCATGCGCGCCTCGCCCTCCAAATAAAACAATCGGACCGCATCCAGTGTACCCACCGGGTGCGGTCCGTTTCAATGGCTCAAAAGCCCTTGCCTAGCAACTCTCGGTCTTAAGCCGAAGCGTGCTTACATGAAGCCGCAGACGCGACCGATGATGCCGACGGCGAAGAGAGCCAGGATGATGACGATCGGGCTGACCTTCTTCTTGAGGAGCTTGCAGACCAGCAGGGTCAGGCACACGGCGGCAAGGCCGGGGATGAGCTGATCGAGGTTGGCCTGAAGCGTGGTGACCTTCACCTGATCAAGGGCGTTAGCACCGATGGAGTTATACATCGTCAGTGCTTCCTTGACACCCTCAGAACCGGAGGGCAGGTTAGCCCAGTCGATAAAGGCGCCAGCAGACTGCGTGACCTTGGAGACGACCGGGGTGAAGGAGATGGACACCCAGCGCTCGACCAGGGCGCCGATGATGAACATACCCAGGATGGAAGCACCCTCGGTGACCTTGCCCATCAGACCGCCGGAGAGGTCCTTGGCGATGGAGGAGCCGACCTTGTAGCCAAACTCCTGCGTGTACCACAGGAAGGCGTAACGGATGATGTTCCACGCGAAGAAGAACAGCAGCGGACCGGCGATGCTGCCGGACAGGGCCAGGGAAGCGCCCAGAGCGCCCAGAATCGGGCGAAGGGTGAACCAGAAGGCGGGGTCGCCGACGCCGGCGAGCGGGCCCATCATACCGACCTTGACGCCCTGAATGGCGACGTCGTCAATCGGAGCACCGTTGGCGCGCTCCTCCTCGAGAGCGAGGGTAACGCCAATGACGGGGGCGGAAACATAGGGGTGGGTGTTATAGAACTCCAGGTGGCGCTTAAGAGCGGCGATCTGGTCATCCTTGCTGGTGTAGAGCTTCTTGATCGCAGGGATCATTGCGAAGCACCAGCCGCCGTTCTGCATACGCTCGTAGTTCCACGAGCCCTGAAGGAACTGATGACGGAAGCAAACCTTCTTGCGGTCAGCCTTGGTGAGCTGAATCTTGTTCTCTGCCATATGTATCACTCCCCTCCTACTCGTAATCGTTCAGAATGTCGCCGAGCGGGTCACCGGAGCCACTGCCCATGCCGCCACCCTGCTTGGCCAGATCCTTAAGGCCAAGGTAGATGAGGGCAAGGGAGATGCCGATGAGGCCAAGGGCGATCAGCGTGAGCTGAGGGATGGCAGCAAGGACAAAGCCGAGGATGAAGAACGGCCAGGTCTCCTTGGTGGCCATCATGTTGATGACCATGGCGTAACCGACGGAAGCGACCATGCCGCCGCCGACAGCCATGCCGCCGGACAGCCAGTCGGGCATAGCGTTAAGCGCGTTGGTAACTGCCTCGGCCGGGATGATGCACAGAAGCACTGCCGGAATGGCGATACGAAGGCCCTGCATAAGGATGGCAATGTACTGCCAGCGCTCGATGCCGGCGAAGTCGCCCTTCTCGGCGCAACCGTCCATGGCGTGAGCGATAGCGGTAGCCAGGGTACGGCAGATCATGGTCAGGAACAGACCAGCGACCGACAGCGGGACAGCGACGGCGATAGCGGCGGTAACGGCCTTCGACGGATCGGTAGCGCCGCCGTTGAGGGCGAGCACCATGATGATCGAAGAGGCGACCGAGGCCAGAGCGGCGTCAGGCGCGACGGCGGCGCCGACGTTAGCCCAGCCAAGGGCCATCATCTGGAGCGAACCGCCCAGGAGGATGCCCTCCTGGAGGTGACCGGTTACGAGACCGATAAGCGTGCATGCCACGAGCGGCTGATGGAACTGGAACTCATCCAGAATGCCTTCCATACCGGCAAGCAACGCGACAATCGCAACAAGCAGAATAGTGATTGCAGACATGTATCGGACCCTCCTTTACTATGCTTGAGCGGCCAGTTCGGCCTTAGCTTTCTTCAACATGGCGTCGAGATCCTCGGAGGAATCCGAAGGAACCTTGCGGACCTCGAACTTGACGCCCTTGGCCTTGAGAGCCTCGAGAGTCTTAACGTCGTCATCGCCCATAGCGACGGCGTTGGTGACGACGACCTTGCCCTTGGAGTGAGCCATGGAACCGATGTTGACTTCCTTGATGTCGACGCCGGCCTCGATGGCCCTGAGCAGATCCTGCGGATTCTCGAAGAGCAGCATGGCCTTGGTGTCACCAAAGCGCGTGTCCTTGACGACCTCGGCCATCTTCTTGATGGGAACGACGTTGGCATGGACTCCCGGAGGGGCAGCCTGCTCGATCATGGTCTTGCGGAGCTCGTCGTGAGCAACGCCGTCGGAAACCACGATGATGCGGTTGGGGTTGATCTGCTTGGTCCACGTGGTGGCCACCTGACCATGCAGCAGACGGGTGTCGATACGGACGTGGGCAATCTTGATGTGCCCATCGCCGATGACCGTTCCCGGAGGAATGGCGCCTGCAGGAGGAGCAGCGGCCGTAGCCGGCTTCTTCTCCTCGGGCTCCAGAGACTCGGGCTTGACACGCACGCCAGCCTTAGCCTCAGTCACGAGATGTTTTGCGATCGCATGTGCAGTGTTCTTTGCGTCAAAGCGCTGCGAATATGCCTCGATGAGCATAGGCAGGTTGACACCGGTGACGATAGCCCAGGAATCGTGGCCCTCGATGAGCCCGCTGATCTGGTTGAACGGCGTGCCGCCCCACAGATCAACGAGGAAGAGCACCTGCTCCTGGTCCTCGAAGGAAGCGATTGCTTCCTCGACCTTGGCACGGAAGTCGTCGGGGCCCATGCTCGGCTCGAGCGAGACCACGGCAACAGACGGCTGATCGCCAAAGACCATCGAGCCCGTCTGCTTGATTCCAGCAGCCAAGTCCCCGTGGCTAGCAAGAACAATACTTACCATCACATAACCTCCTTTTTGTCTACGTATTTCCTACACGACATGAAAGGAGTATACCTGTTTGGATTGTGGAATTATAGCTAAATTCGCAAAAGGTTGGTTTATTTGTTTAAACGTCTAGGTTTGTTACAAGTTGATTACTTTACTGCTTTTTGACTCATTACACGCCAAGGCGTCGCACATCAAGCCATGCATTTTACAGGTACAAACAGGCTGTTCATTAATATCGATTTTGGCAAGCGCGAATGCGCTTGTACTGCCGCTATTTTGTTTAAACAGACATGACTTGACTAATATCGTGACTTATGTTCTACGAAACAACTCAAAATAGTTGCGGTGGAATAGTTCTTGTTTAAGAGCCAGAAGGCTGGATTTAGGAACTATTTCACCGCAACTTATAGGGGATCCTAGACGATGTGGAGGGGGTTGGCGGCGTCGACGGCATCGGGGGCGTCGGAGAGGCCGTCAGGAGCAGCGTCTGCCGGGTCCTCGTCGGGGGTCTCGATCTGTTTGATCATTACCTCTTGGCCCTGCAGCAAATAGGTCTCGCCGCTACCGCACTGGGGACAGGTCTTGCCGTGCTCGACCGTCGCGTAGTCGCAGCCGCACGCCTCGCAATGCGTCACGGCCTCGACAGGCTCCACAATAAGCTCCGCACCCTCGGTGATGGACTTTTTATCTGCCGCCCAGCGCCAAGCGTCGAGCAGCAAGTCGGGAACGACGCCCGAGACCTCGCCCAGCAGCAGCGTCACGCTCGAAACGCGACGCACGCCATTGGCGCGCGCCACGTTCTCAACATCACGAATAATGTGATAAACGATTCCCAATTCGTGCACTTTTTCTTCCGCCGTTCTAACGAACGGCGGACCGGTCGACGCTGCGCGCCGCCCAGAGCGACAATTTGTCATTCAAAAGGCAAGGCATGACCAGAAGGTCTATGCCTTGCCTTTTTCATGCCAACTTGTTCGCTCTGGGCGGCGCTCGCTGGCATTGCCAAAACATCGGCGTCGCCGTTTCCGTCAAGGGTTTGGTGCATGGGGGACAGGTTGCTTTGCGCCAATCGTCCTCGTGTGTCTATTAATTTTTCGCGCACATGCCGCGCTGCTGGTTGCGGGCGTATATCCTGTCTTATTGTCAGTAACGCAAAATAGGGAAGGCATCAGATGCAACCTCGGCAACAGCGCGGCATGCAAACCCAGCCGGTATGCAGCCGTCGCATCTTTTTGGGTAGCGCTCTCGCTGCGAGCGCTTCCGTCGTCGCCGGCGCGCTCGCCGGCTGTCAGCGCCCGTCCACGCTCAAGGTGGTTCAGCCCACGACGGGCGGCGGTCGCGACGACCTGTCCGATTCCGTGATCGGCAAGGACAAGATCCGCATTGGCATGGAGGCGGCCTACGCCCCGTACAACTGGCAGGTTTCCGAAGCCAGTGAGTACACCATCCCCATCGACAACGTGCGGGGCGCCTATGCCGATGGCTACGACGTGCAGATCGCCAAGATCGTCTGCAAGGCCCTCGGTGGCGAGCCCGTTGCCGTCAAGCAGAGCTTCTCGGGTCTTATCGATTCGCTCAACAACGGCCAGATCGACCTCATCATCGCCGGCATGAGCGCCACGCCCGAGCGCGAGGAGTCCGTCGGCTTCTCCGACCCGTACTTTATTGGCTACTTTGGCCTGTTCGTAAAAGAGGGTTCTCCCTACCAAAACGCCACCAAGCTTAGCGACTTCAGCGGTGCCACGGTGCTTGGCCAAAAGGACACCATGCTCGACACCGTCATCGACGAGATCCCGGGCGTTGTCCACAAGAACCCGGTCGATTCGGTTCCCACGGTGTTTTCGAACCTGCTGCAGGGCACGTGCGACGCCGTGACCTACAACACCGAGAACGAGAAGGGCTATATGGCCCAAAACCCGGGTATCGTGCCGATTCAATTTGCCGAAGGCGAGGGCTTTAAGCAGGAGGTCGCGGCAAACGTCGGCTGCCGCAAGGGCTCGGACAAGCTGCTTAAGCTCATCGACAAGACACTCAAAGGCATTAGCCAAGAGGAGCGCGACCAAATGTGGGACGCGTGCCTCGACCGTCAGCCGGCATAGGGAGGCAGCATGAAAACCATCAATCGCCTGGCCTCCTTCATCAAGGCCGACCACCGTTATGTGTATCTGGGCACGAGCGTTATCGCGGCGCTCGGCCTGGCGTTTAGCCAGCGCAACCCCACGCCGCTGAGCTTCTTGGCGCCTACGGGCGCGTTCCAAGACTGCCTCTGGGCAATCCTTTGGGCCTGGCTCGTCGTATCGGCGGCGGCGCTGGTCACCAAGCTTATGCACTGGAACGACTATCGCGAAAAGTCGCCGTTCGCATCCGAGCGCTTCCGTCGCGGCGCGCGCCTGGGCAGCTATGTCGTCGTTGCTATTGCGGCGATCTTCTTTGTCGACCGCTGCGTCATGTCATTTATCGACCTGGTGCAGGTGAGCATTGTCTCGGACTCCAACCCCAGCGACTTTTTGTCGAGCCTGGTCTACATGACCTACAAGAGCGGCGACTTCTTTATCCGCGGCATCGAGATCACCATCGCACTTGCGACCTTCGGTACCGTCATCGCCTTTTTCCTGGCGCTGCTCTTTGTGTTCCTGCGTATTCAGACCTTCGATCGCGTGGATAACGATCTCACGCGCTTCTTTAAGAGCATCGGCCGCGGCCTTGCGACTGTCTACTCCACCATCGTGCGCGGCACGCCCATGATGGTCCAGGGCCTGCTCATCTATTACGCGGGCTTCACCGTTTTGCGCGGCATGGGCTTCGAGACCGCCCAGGCCAACCAGATTTGGAGTACCTTCACCGCCGGCCTCGTCACCATCTCGCTCAACTCCACCGCCTACATGATGGAGGTCCTGCGCGGCGGCATCGAGTCCATCGATCCCGGCCAGGCCGAGGCGGCGCGCTCGCTGGGCCTGTCGCAGTGGCAGGCTATGCGCAAGGTCGTGTTCCCCCAGGGCATTAAAAACGCGATTCCGGCACTCACCAACGAGCTCATCATCAACATCAAGGATTCGTCGGTGCTCTCGGTCATCGGCGTGTTCGACCTTATGTACGCTACTACCACGGTTGCCGGCGTGTACTACCGCCAGATGGAGGTCTACTGCGTGGCGCTCGTGGTCTACCTGATCCTGACGCTCGTGGCGAGCCGCCTGCTCGAAGCCTTTGGCAAAAAACTCGGTGCCGAGGCTCCGGCCACGCTGCCCAGCTCCAACTAGGCTCAAGACGAGGAGAATCATCATGGCAGATACCGCTACTACCGGCGTTGCGGCCGCCGCACAGACCAATGAGCCGCTCATCCGCGTTGAGGGCCTGCGCAAGAGCTTCGGCTCGCTCGAGGTACTCAAGGGCATCGACCTGTCCGTTAACCCCGGCGAGGTCGTCACTATTATTGGCGCCTCAGGCTCGGGCAAATCGACCTTTCTGCGCTGCCTCAACCTGCTCGAGACCCCGGACGCGGGCCACATCTGGTTCCACGGCCAGGACCTTACGGCCGAGCGCTGCAATATCAATAAACTCCGCGAGGACATCGGCATGGTGTTCCAGGGCTTTAACCTGTTCAACAACATGGACGTGCTCGACAACTGCACGCTCGCGCCCGTCACGCTCAAAAAGATGAGCAAGGCCGAGGCCGAGAAGGTCGCGATGGGGCATTTGACGAGCGTGGGGCTCGAAAAGTTCGCGCACGCCGCCGTGGGTCGCCTGTCCGGTGGCCAAAAGCAGCGCGTGGCCATCGCGCGCGCCCTGTGCATGAATCCGCAGATCATGCTGTTCGACGAGCCGACCTCCGCACTCGACCCCGAGATCGTGGGCGAGGTGCTCGAGGTCATGCGCAAGCTCGCGGCCGACGGCATGACCATGGTCGTCGTCACGCATGA
>OMEW01001083.1_pt1 | contig 11359 bp, 9 predicted proteins | sample 1645471 | NCBI WGS metagenome assembly OMEW01 (sample SAMEA103958126, study PRJEB25191) | human gut metagenome | reverse complement strand
ACTATCTGTATAAGGAGTTCAAGAAGTGTGGTGTCATCTACAATCAGCTTGTGAGCGTGAAGACGGGTCGTACGCACCCGAATTCTTTGAGTTTGTTGATGCGCTTGAAAAGAGATTTCAGGATGACGTGAGGAAAACCCCTCTTCCTGCTAAGCCTGACTTTGGAAAAATTGAGGAGCTTCTGGTGGAAATCAACAAGTCATATTTGCGGCGCGTCATGTAATTGACATGCTATCAGCAACAAAATACTGCTCGTCCATTTGAATATGGGCAGCAATTTTTGTTGCAAAACCGTGCGAATTGAAGATAATGAAAATGTAGTTAACGGAAGCAAAGGTGATGCCGATGCAGTAAAAAATATAAATAGTGCAAGATTGAAATGTCACAAAGGACGGCCGACCCGTTACCGGCTACCGGTTGAAATAGCAGTCCTTGAGGCTGCGTAAGATTATAAAGAACTCCTATTACTTTTTTGAGTAATGGGGGTTCTTTTTTCCTCTAAAAACGAAAGCATACGCCAAGGTCAATATCTGCAGCCTTAGAGACATGAAACTGTACACCGACTGCGGCTTGATGTTTAACGATATATCATAAAGTAATGCTATCTTTCTGCCGGAGGGGGAGTCAAGCAATTGAAATTATAATAAACACTTGCCAACTTGTGCGATTCGCATACAATCAAGGATAGAGACAGATAAAAGCAAATAACAACCATCCGGCAACATAGATGACAAGTGGAGACGTAAAATGATTGAGCAGAAAGACAGTGAAATTTTGGAGCTCGCGGGGTTTGCAGACCGGAACAGAAAGGCCAAGGAGGTTCATTCAGAGCCTATTTTCATACAGGTGAACAGCAAGCTGGCAGCCTACACGATACCGGGAATGCGTTCGGAAGGAACGACCTATGATGTTCCGACTTACTCGGCACTGAAAGGCGCAATGGATTCCATCTACAAACATGTCGGTATGGAAGCGATTCCGACGGCGGTGTACATTCACTCTCCTATAAAAAAGACGCGTATCCTGCTGCGAAATATTGAGAACATCGAAGGAATGCGCTCCCGCGAATGCTTAACGGATGTTTGCTACACGGTCGTTGTACGAATCGTAAGAATGGATAACATGGCTTTAGAAAGCGACCTCACAGTGCAGTACAGGAATTTCTTAGAGTACGCTTCCGACAGCTGTGGGATGGGATATCCGTATCTTGGCGTGATGGAAACGCCCATGTATTTCCATCCTGTAACGGAAGCTGAAATCCTTCCGACGCTGCCCATCACATCTGATTTGTGCAACATACCTCTGACACCGGATTATACGAACAAATTTGAACCGGATTTGGTTTGCAGGCATCTTCGCATCGAGAATGGTGTCATCGATTTTACGAAGGGGGAGTATTTTCGCTGCTATGGATATTCTGAATGCGCTGGTTAAGCACTATGATGCGATGGCAGCAGCTGGAAATGCAACGCCTTTCGGCTGGACACACAAGTTTGCTCAATATGCCGTCGAACTAAACGATGACGGAGGAATCGATAGGATTTTCGCTCTCGGTGATTTATCCGATAAAATAAACAAAGGCGAGGAATTCGAGATGCCAACACGCAGGCCACGGTCTGGCAAGCTGCCGATTCCGTATGTGTTCTGTGATGATGCGGAACATCTTCTCGGCAAAGTCGGTGAAGCGAGCAATCTTGTTCGATACACTATGATGCGCGACGCAGTCTTTATGCTGCGTGACCTGTTGGGACATTCTAAAGCCTTAGATGTCGTCTACAAGTTCTACGAAACGTGGGACCCAGAAAAGGCGCTTGACAATAAATGTGTCAGCGACGTAATGGAGGCGAAAGGCCAGGAAAAGAAAACCTTTATCCTGTTCTACAATGGCGTTCCAGTTTTTGATGATGAGACATTTCGCAAAAGCTATGCGGCGATTGTCAATAAATATGGGGAAATGCCGATTGATACACTCAAGGGCGGTGAAATTACTCTGTTGCCGGAACCTATCAAGATTCGAAGCATGATAAGCGGCAATATCGGGTTTAAGGCTCGCTTGTTTCGAGCCATCACGGCATGGGGAAACAAAAAGAATGGCCCTGTCACAAACACTCTTTTGTCCAACAACAAAGCAAACACCGAGTATTTCGGACGTCAGCAGGGCAACGCCATCCCCATCACAATGCAAGATGAACATAAGATTTACGAAGCGGCTACAGATTTGCTCGGCTCCAAACATCGGTTTCCGGTTCCGGCCACTTCACAGTCTCTTTATTCAAAGAATCAAATTATCTGGTCGGATGATATGCCAACAAAGCTGGAAGACGCGGTCATTGACCTATGCTGTTGCCGCAGTGATAAAGCTAAAACTATCTCTCAGGCAAATGAATCAGGTTCTGAAACCACTATCAGAATCCTTGAAAAAACAAAACTCTATCAGGGACGAATCACGGTTCTTTCGGACATTGAAAAGAACTTAGTCGTCAACGTCTGGAATCTTGATATGAATGATAAGGGATGTTCTGCATCCAGCTTTACGCAGATGACGCTTGGCGAGCTGCTTGGAAACTTTGCCAAGCATTACACTGACATGGAAATTGACCGAAGCCAGACTTGCCGAGATGCGGATGGAACCAGCCGAGATTTTGCAAGAGCCATCAACATCTACAACTCACTTTTCACCAAAAACAGTGATGGAAGCACGAGTTCTTTCAACAACGCTCTTTGGAAACAACTGAGTATCAGCATTTATTCCGGAACAAAGTATCCGGAGCAAGTCCTTTCCCTGGCACTGCTTCGGTCCTGCCGTTTGCTTCAGCAAAATAAGAAAGGCAAAGAAAATCGCATCACGGCGTCTTTGGCCGGTATCACAAAAGCGTTCTTAATTCGCAATTACGGAGAGAATATGACGATGGGACTCAACCCAAACAACACCAGCCCTGCTTATATCACAGGACGAATCTTCGCACATATGGAAAGTGCGCAGAGAAAGATTGACCCCAACAACCAAACCACTTACGCTAAACGGTTCTTTGAGCGAGTTATGATGAACCCGGCAAAAACCATGCCGGAGCTTCACAAAAGTTTCCTTCTTTTGAAGAACAAGGCTAAAGCGAATGGCATGAGAGGTCTTTATAATTCCTGCGACAAGAAAATTATGGCTCTTATCGATATGCTGGATGGCAACTATCCCGACCATCTATCCGAAAAGCAAAAAGGTGAATATCTCGTCGGATACTATCAGCAGCGAAGCGCAAACATCAAGGATGCCGAGGAGAAGAAAAACCGGAAAGCCGCCAAAATTGAAACTAATAATACGGATACTGCGGCAACCGTTGCAACACAAAAGGAGAAGCAACAATGTCTGAACTCGTTAAGAATCCTATCACCATTGTTCTAGCGTTTGATGCGCAGAACTGTAATCCCAATGGGGACCCCGACAACGACAACAACCCGCGTCAATTTGAGGATGGAATCGGGTACATGTCGTCCGAAAGTATCAAATATAAGATTCGCAGCTACATCCGTGACAAGGTCTTGTTTGACGGTCTGGAAAAGAACAGCCATGCACTATATTGCAGCCCCGATACTTTTTCCATTGAGCGCAGCGTTAAAGAGTGCCTGGAGCCTATCATCGGCAAAAAAACCAAAGGCATCCCCGATGACCAACAGCTGGAGGCTTATAAGGAGCTGTGCCGGTACTACTATGATACTCGCATGTTTGGGCTTGTGAATACGAGTTATTCCAACTGCAGCCTTCTCAGCCGCATCAAGGGTGCCTGCCAGGTATCTATGCCGATGTCCTATGACCCTATCGAAATCATCCCGATGACGATTACTCGCTGCTGCGTTGCTTCCGATGCTGAACGCAAAGGCGAAGATAAAGGCGCCAAGAAGGGCGTCAGTATCGACGAAAGCGACGATGGAGTCGAAAAGAAGACGAAAGACCGCATGATAGGCCGTCGAAGCATTATCAGATATGGGCTGTATCACATGAGCATTCAAATCAACAGTGCAATGGCACAGCGTAACGGTGTTACGATGGATGACGTTAATTTGTTGATTGATGCGCTGCAGCATATGTTCGAGGAAGATATGAGCTCCAGCAGAGCCCTAACGCTGCGTAAGTTGATTGTCGTTGAGCACACCAAACCGATGGGAAATGCTTATCGGGACACCATTGAGCGGGCACTGGCGGCTCGACTGAAGCAACCTAATGATGCACCTACATCTTATGAGGATTACGAGGTGACTTATCACCGCGAAATGCTGCCTGATGAGGTCAAGGTGACTGAGTATAATTATAACAGTCAAAGCGTTTGACAAAAACTAATAATTGCTGGTCAACACAACTGTATAAGATTGAAAACACAATAGTCTGCCTCTTGTTAATACGTTGCAAGTGAGAACCTGCGGGACTACAAAAGTGATGCACTATGCCACATATGATTGAAACGATATTTTGCTATGGTGCGGAAATGCAGCGGCTGCAGGTAACACAACTGCCGTAAGAAAGGCTACAAAGCGGCCCATGAGGTCGCGTAAGATTATGCGCCCATCTGCAAACGCGGGTGGACGTTCTTTTTTTGCCAAAAATAAAACGTGATAAAAACCTTGCACATCTGTGCGAATCAGATATAATAGCCCTAATAAGATAAAAATTGTGCCCTGACGGCATCTGAATTGGATGCTGCCGGGGCATTTTGTTTGTTAAGGAGAATTTGGGGCTATTCAACTTTTTCCGGGGGTCTGAATAACTCATGAGCACAAAAGTCCATAAAGGAGGTGAGCCACTTTGAAAGTACATAAAGGCTATAAATTTCGGCTAGAGCCAACAGAAGAACAGAAAGTCAAAATCAATAAAACGCTCGGCTGCTGCCGTTTTGTATATAACTCTATGCTAGATAGGCGTATAAAAGCTTATCAACGGCGCGGTGAAAGTATGAGCTATATTGATACACAAAATCTGCTTCCTCAGATGAAAACTTATCTTCCTTGGCTTGCTGAAGTAGATAGTCAAGCACTCAAATATAGCTGTCGTCAGTTAAATAATGCCTATAAAGGCTTTTTCGAAGACGGTAAAGGGTTCCCCCAATTCAAACGAAAACGGGGAGAAGAAAGCTATACAACTACAAAAGCAAAAAGCATTAAAGTTGACGATAAGTACATTCAGCTTCCGACACTTGGGAAGATGCGTTATCGTAAGAGTCGCAACATTGAGGGACGCATCTGTAAGGCAACAATCCGTCGCTCAGCAAGCGGCAAATACTATGTAAGTATTCTTTGCGAAGTAGAAGTAATGCCGCTTCCGGTTAAAGATACCGTCATCGGTTTAGATGTTGGCATCAAATCTTTTGCTGTTGACAGCAATGGAAAAGAATATCCAAACAATAAATATCTTCAGAAAGCGGAAGCTAAACTAAAGCGTGAGCAGAAAAAGCTGTCACGCAAAAAGAAAGGTTCTGCCAACTGGGAGAAGCAACGTATCAAGGTAGCTTGCTGCCACGAAAAAGTGACCAATAAGCGAAAAGATGCCCTACACAAGTTGTCATCTACACTGGTGAAAGAAAACCAAATCATCTGTGTAGAAGACCTCAATGTAAATGGTATGGTTCGCAATCATAACCTTGCTAAAAGTATTTCCGATGTTTCTTGGGGAGAGTTCTTCCGACAACTTGATTATAAATCCAGTTGGGCAGGAAGAGTAGTTGTAAAAATACCAACCTTCTATCCAAGCAGCCAGACCTGCTCTTGCTGCGGCTACCAAAACAAAGAGGTAAAAAACCTCAATGTTCGGCATTGGGTCTGTCCGAAATGTAACACATCACACGATAGGGATAAAAATGCAGCAGAAAACATTCTAAAGAAAGGAATGGACATGCTGGCTACGCCAGCCGCCTCATAACCACAGGCGAACAGTACGGTCAGGACGACCGAATCTTAAAGTCTGTGGAGAGCGAGCCTCTATCAAGAGCTGCGGCTTGCGGTAAGCTCGCTCTATGAAGCAGAAATCCATACTGAGTAACGGGGCAACCCGTGAAAAGTTGGAAGTCCGAATTTGGCTATGACACTGAACAACTTGTCAAGCGAACAGCAGGAATTCGTACATTTGGCATTGTCGGGCAAAAACGTATTATGTGACGCCTGCATTGGCAGCGGAAAAACATCGACTATCAACGTACTCTGCGATGCATATCCACCAGAACGGCGTATTTTGTACTTGACCTACAACCGATTACTCAAACTTGATGCCAAAGACAAAATCAAGAATGGCAATGTCCTGGTTCAGAACTATCATGGATTTGCAAGCCTGCTGCTGAACAAAAAGGGAATCCGGAATTGCGGACAGGGCGAACAGCTTGCCATGGTATTGGAAAAGAAAATTCCGATTCCGCCGATTGATACTCTTATCATTGACGAGTATCAGGATATCAATGACGAGATTGCAGAACTGCTCAAATATATCCGTTCTCAGAATCCGGGCCTTCAAATCGTCGCAGTGGGCGATATGAAGCAGAAAATCTACGATGATACTGCGCTGGATGTCTGGGAATTCATGCAGGACTTTCTCGGCCGCCATGAACAGGTGGTTTTCACGAAATGCTTCCGTATTTCTCATGACTTGGCAGAACGACTCGGCAACATCTGGGGCAAGACCATCAACGGCGTAAATAGCTCCTGTATCGTGGAACAGATGTCGGTCGATGAAGTAACAGAGTTCCTGAATAAGCAGAACCCCAAAAATGTCCTTTGCCTGGGTGCTCGAATTGGAGCCATGACGAAGGTGCTCAACGACTTGGAGAATCGACCGGGGAACCTCTATGACAAGCATCATGTCTATGCAAGTATCGCGGACAATGACGGGGATAAGGCGGTAGCACCTTCCTCAGATGTTGGTATCTTCACAACATTTGACGGCAGTAAAGGTATGGAGCGACCTATCTGTGTCGTGTTCGATTTCACTGAAGAATACTGGTCGTCCCGCACAAGCAAGCCGATGTCACGATATGAGATTCTTCGGAATCTGTTTTGTGTCGCAGCAAGCAGAGGAAAGCAGCGGATTATCTTCGTGAACTATGACCATCCGTTGAGCGATAAATCTCTGATGACCCCAACTGAAACTCTTCGCGGATTTCCGCATCCGTTCGCATTCTCTGAAATGTTTGACCATAAATTCATCGAGGATGTAGATGCCTGCTATAAGCTGTTGGAAGTCACACCGATTGAACGTAATGATACCACGACCATTGATATCCAGACGGCAGATGCAATGATTGATTTGTCTCCCTGCATCAGCATCTACATGCAGGCAGGATTCTTTAATTCCTACGATATAGATGACGCACTTGCGTATTACATGGACCTGCATAAAGACATGCAGTATTTGAAAATCAAGAAGGGCGCAACGGTCGAGGATAAGGTTCTACTGCTCACAGCACTCGAAACGAATCAGTGCAGGTATGTAAAACAGGTCAAGCCTCCTTTTGTGAACGCAAAAGCCAAAATGTCGCTCAGTATGCGGCTTGGAACCGTGTTCACTCCCGATGAATATGTTCAGGCACGCGGCGATATCGAAATTCATACTAAGGACCATAAAGTGATTTATACCTCGGGCCTTGCGGATGTCGTAAAGAATAATACCGTCTACTGCATCAAGTTCATCAGCAGCCTGGCACATAAGCATTTTCTGCAGTGTGCGTGTTCCATGATGGCATTGGGGCTACCATATGGCGTTGTCTGGAACGTCAAAAGTAACCTGATGTACAGCGTGAAAATCAGGGATATAGACGCTCTGCTTGACGCAATTACCAAGTGCATCACGAAACGAGCTTACAACGGCGCGGATTATTACACCTGCCGAAAAGGCTTTGTACAGGATACGGCATCGATTATCGACCGCTGGACTGACGACGGATATGCGGAAGAACCCACCGCCATCACTTCCGGCGACGGTATCGCCATCATCAAGCAGGGAACTCGCTATTTTGTAATGGACGGGGCACGCCGAAACACTCTGAACGATAATTTTGGGCTTGGTTTTGCCGATGTGAAAGACGCTTGTCTTGCTTATGCGAAGAGTTGCGAACTTCAAAAAACCGTGGACCATGATTCTCCTTATTCCGAAGTCGAGTTCTGGCTCGACCAGAACAAAGCATTTGAGGAATATATGACTCAGGTGAATCAGGAAATCGAACAGCACAGAGAAGGACCGTATGCAAAATACAAGTCTTTCGCTGCTCCCGCTGTCCGAAAGATGCTGGCCGAAAAGGGACTGACCATCATGTTCCCGGAAAAGGTCCTCATCAAGGTCTGGAAGATGCGCCGTGTCGAAGATGCCATGTATCAGAAAATTGAAGAAGCAAAGAAGCAGAACAGCTCCAATGTACCGCTTGATGAGGCGTTCTTTGACTCTGAACTGGTGGATTCCGTTGAGGGAAGCATCGAAAGCGCCAAGGCAAAATCCAAGCCCAAAAAGGAATCCGCATTACCGTTTTCCAAGTACGGCGCAGATGAGAAGAAGAGCTATCGTGTCGTGAAAAGCGATGAACTCTCAAAGCCCAACCAGCCCCGTTATGTTGTGGTCGAGGCCGCAACTGATAAGGTCCTGGACAATGCTAACGGATATGGCTACCTTTCCTATCAGGCTGCCTGGAAAGGCTATTCGTACAAGAGCAAGCATCATCTGGACGGCACGAAGAAACCGATGAGTAAGAGTGCAAAAGAGCAGGCAAAGAAAAAGGCGGCTTTCTTTTCAACTGACTCAGAGCAGCTCAGCTTTGGCTGATTCAGAAAATCAACAACAGATTTCACGATTAAAAGGAGGACTAAATGAAAAGGCTTTTGAAAATCATCATTTTCGCTATCCTGGCCGGACTTAGTATTTTTTGGTATACAGAAAGTCAGAAGCGCCGAACTCTGATTCCGCTCGAATTTCGAGGCGAGTAAGATGCGAAAAGACATCAAAATTGTGCTGGAAACCATCTGGTATCTAATTCTGCCGGTAATTGCTTTTGTACTTAATATCAGATACTGGCATGGGTATCTGGCGAATCCTGGCTGGTCCTTGACTCATCCATCCTACATTGTTTTCGGATTTATTTTGAGCGCTGCACTGTGCTTTGAAATCGTATATATCGACATTAAGTTTGGCGAAAAATAGCGCTTGCCAAAATATACGAACGCCGTACAATGTAAAGTGTGAACAGATACTAAGCAATCAGTAGGATTCACAATCTGTATTTTAAGCGGACTTATCCCATAGCGGGGTAGGTCCGCTTTTTTTGTTGAAAGGAGAAGAATTCATGAAAATCAAAAACAAGCTTTTACGGAGTACAGCGGCAATCATCGCTACGCTCCTAGCACTCAGCTTCACCGGCTGCGGTCAGAATCCGATAATATCGGAAAGTCCATCCAGCACCGGGGTCGTCTCAGAAAGCACTGCAAGCAGTGAACAGACGGCTGGCGGTTCGGTGGACGGCAGCTTTACCATTCACTTTATAGACGTAGGGCAGGCGGATTCCGCCCTTATCACCTGCGACGGCCACTCAATGCTTATTGATGGCGGTAATGTCGATGATTCTAACCTCTTATATTCTGTTATGCAGCGCGAAACCGATGGGCACCTGGATTATGTCGTTGGGACTCACGCGCACGAAGACCACATCGGCGGCTTGTCCGGTGCTTTTGAGGCCGTCACTGCGAACATGACTCTATGCCCTGTGACAGAATACGACAGCAAAGCATTTCGGGACTTTGCAAGCTACGCGGAGCAAAAAGGCGGAGGCATCACGATACCGGATGTGGGTGAAACCTACACTCTGGGGGAAGCGGAATTCACGATAGTTGGTGTTAATTCTGTTCCCGATGACACGAACAATACTTCGATTGTTTTGCGTATTGTCTATGGAGACACCTCGTTCCTCTTTACCGGAGATGCGGAACAGGAAGCGGAAAACGTGATACTTGCATCGGGACAAGACATTCAGTCAACAGTTCTGAAAGTAGGGCACCATGGCTCAAGTACATCTACCTCAGAGGCTTTTCTGGATGCGGTAAATCCAACATATGCTGTGATTTCTTGTGGCACAGGGAACAGTTACGGTCATCCACATCAGGAAACACTCGACAAGTTGCAAAACAAAGGTGTCGAGGTTTATCGCACAGACCTGCTGGGTGATATTTACTGCACCTCGGATGGCAAAGAGGTAAGTTTCACTTCCGGTGAATATCATGATGAAAATCGGATTGAAGCCGGTAGTGCTGCAGATTCCAAGGATGAACAGGACAAAGCTTCACTTGTCATAGACGAGACATACGTTCTGAACACGAGCACTATGAAGTTTCACAAACCCGATTGCTCTGCAGTCGAATCGATGAGTCAAAAGAATCGAATCGACTATATGGGGCCCCGCGATGAGCTCATCCAGGAAGGGTATTCGGCGTGTGGGATTTGCAAACCATAAAAATTGCACCTGATTTACTCGACAAGCTGTGCGAACCGACTACAATAAAAATTGTACGATAGATAACATTCCATATCGAAAGGGTTTTATGCCTTTCGTACATTCACAATTTCGCTTAAAGGGCGGACTTCCTGTTTTTAGGGAGCCCGCCCTTTTTGTATGAACAAGAAGGAGCGTAATGCAATGTTCAAAATTCACGATGACAAAGTCTATTTCGTCGCCGAAACCCCCGATATCAACAAAGTTATCGAAATCTTCCTACCTAAGGATGACCGTGGCACCATTATGGATTCACACGAAATCCGTGTGGACCTGTGCCGTGCCGTCATTCACATGGAGAAGAAGGGTGTCCGTGTCTTGAAGGTCCGCAACATTGAGGATACCAACAAGGCAAGCATCGACATCTGGCACATGCCGGAATATCAGGAGGCTGCAGAGTCTCCCGTAAGCGATGTGGTCAATGCCTGCATTGAGTCCTGCTTTGATTCCGGTGCAATGTTCAATCTGCCATGCAAAGCCAACCGCAAAACCCATGAAGTTTTTGCTGTCGAATGCTGCGCAAGCCCCGATGATGATGACTCGTTCAGCCATGCAGATGTCGAAATTGACGGGCAGTCCTACCCGCTCAATTTTGTCTCTGACATCATGGATGAGAACGATGTCAACAACGCATTGGATGAGTTCTACCGAATCCAGCAGACCGGCGAATATTGGGAAGCGCACGACGGCAAATCGCTCACGGACGCTATCCATGAATGTCGGTGGGCTATCCTGAAGGATGCCATCCAAAAGCGTGGACATGAGGCTGTTGCTGATTTTGTCGGGACCGACATTTCCAGTGATACTTACAAAATGAAGGCCGGGAAAGCCCACGGTTTCAACCGTGGGATGATAGGCCG
>OMEW01001082.1_pt1 | contig 11360 bp, 8 predicted proteins | sample 1645471 | NCBI WGS metagenome assembly OMEW01 (sample SAMEA103958126, study PRJEB25191) | human gut metagenome | reverse complement strand
CCGGGTCGCGGCCCAGCAGGTCCCGCCATGTCCCGCTGTGTCCCGGGTCACCCCGGACCACGGCCAGGTATGTTTTCCGGAACTGATGGTCCCGGACCTGGCCGGACAGGATGGAGGCCGCGGCGGCGGACCGGGCGAACACCATGACCCCGCCGGTGGCGGCATCCAGCCGGTGAACGGTGCGGATGCAGGGGGTGCCCAGCTGGCGGCGCAGCAGCTCCGGCATGCCGCCGGGCTCGTCGGTGCTGAGGATACCAGGGGGCTTCACCGCCACGGCGATGCGCTTGTCGGCGTACAGCAGCTCCATATCACTCACCGGTCTGGACGGCCTCGCCCACGGTGCCGGGCAGGGCGTCCAGACTCTCGCTGTACTCCACCCGTCCGATGGAGCAGCCCTCGCCGATGCGGACCCGGCGTCCCCGGACCACGTCGGCCTGGGTGTATTCCAGGTCCACGTCATCGCCCTCGATATCGCCTGCCTGGGCGCAGGAGACGCTGCCGTGGAACAGGCCCAGCAGGGAGATCTGGGTGGGCTTATAGATGCGGATGCTGCCGCCGCCGATGCTGCCGATCCGGATGCCGCGGTTGGCGGCGATCTCCACGGTTTCCGCGTTCAGCAGGCCCGGGATGCCGGCCATGCCGGAAATGCGGACGGCTTCCGCCTCCACGCCGCCGGAGACGTTCATGGCGCCGGAGCAGCGCAGCTCCTGGCAGCGGATGTCCGCCGCCTCCAGGCCGCCGGATACGTCTACCTCGCCGCCCTCCAGGCTGCCGCTTACCTTCATGGCGCCGGAGCTGTGGATCAGGCCCCGGGACAGGATGCTGCCCTCGCATTTCACCGCGCCGGAGCAGCTGAGGCTCTCGCAGGTGATGCTGCCGGTGACCTTGCTGCTGCCGCTGCTGCGAACCTCGCCGGCGCAGTCCACGTCTCCCTGGACCCGGGCGCTGCCGGAGCAGCTGAGGCTCTGACACCGCAGATCTCCCTGGACCGTGCCGCTGCCGCTGATGGACACCCGGTCGTATTCGCCGCCGGGCATGGTGCTGCTGCCGGAAATTCTCATATCCATCTTCTCGTTCATAATGTGACCTCCTTCAATAATTCCAATACATCCTCCTGGCGCTGGCCCTCCGCCACCACGGCGCGGCGGACCTCCTCCAGGGGAAATTCCCTGCGGCCATAGGCCGTTTCAATAATGAGCTTTCGCCGGGCCATAACGGTCTGACGCTTCTCCGCCAGACTGGCCGCCAGCTCGTCCAGGGTCTGGTGCTCCTTGTTGTCCAGAATCAGCCGGACCCGCTGGCAGATCTGGTCCCGGCGGAAGAAGGTTTCCTGTCCCGTGGACGTGGACCGCCGCAGGAACCACGCCTCCGGAATCAGCCCCATCCGCTTCCACCGGTACAGGGCCCCGTAGGAGATGCCGAACGTCTCCAGCAGCTCCTTTTTTGAGATCAACTCCTGATCCATATCGTTCCTCCCGTCGCTTTTGGATACGTAACAGCGTTCCGTAACACTGTTATGATAATAGCATAACAGTGTTACACTGTCAAGGGGGCGGATAAAAAATTATGGCTCCCATCATTGTGCACAATTCCCAGAGCTTTCCCCATAGGAAAATATAGCTTCGCAGGGGGTTGTTTTGCGGAAAAAGCGGTGTTATACTGTCCCATTGAGTACAGGATTTTTTGAGATCAGAGGTGTGTTCCATGGAAGAAAATCGCAAAAGGGGCGCGCTGTCCGTCAACATGACGGAGGGGTCCCTGTGGAAAAATATGCTGCTGTTCAGCCTGCCGCTGATGATGACCCAGGTGCTGGAGGTGCTGTTCAACCTCAGCGATGTGGCCATCGCCGGTAAATTTGCCGACTATCGTGCCCTGGGCGCGGTGGGGTCCACCACGCTGCTGGTGTCGCTGTTTACGGGGCTGCTGATCGGCATGGGCAGCGGCGTCAATGTGGCGGTGGCCCGGGGCCTGGGCATGGGCGACCGGGAGCGGGTGGAAAAGACGGTCCACACGTCCTTCGTGCTGTGCGCCGCCTTCGGCATCATTGTGTGCCTGATCTGCATACTGCTGGCAGGTCCTATGCTGACCATGCTGCATACCAAGGACGAGCTGATTGACGGAGCCACTCTGTATCTGAAAATATATGCCCTGAGCATGCCGGCCATGGCCATCTACAACTGCGGCAACGGCATTATGAGCGCCATGGGCGACACCCGGCGGCCGCTGCTGTATCTGTCCGTCGCCGGTGTGCTGAATGTGATCCTGAACCTGTTCTTCGTCATCCGGTGCCACATGGCCGCCGAGGGCGTGGCCGTGGCCAGCGTGATCGCCCAGTGCCTGTCGGCTCTGCTGATCGTGCTGCACCTGCTGGGGCGGAAGGACGCCTGCCGTCTGTGCCTGTCCAGGCTGCGGGTGCATCCGCAGGAGGCCAGGCGGGTGCTGACCATCGGCATCCCCACGGGTCTGCAAAACGCGATCTTCGCCATTGCCAACCTGTTTGTCCAGGTGGGCGTCAACTCCTTCGATGCGGTAACGGTGTCCGGCGCTGCGGCCGCCGCCAACGCCGATACCCTGCTGTTCAACATGATGGCGGCGTTCTACACCGGCTGCGCCAGCTTCGTCAGCCGGAACTGGGGCGCGGGCAAGACCCAGCGCATTACCAAGAGCTATCTGGTGAGCATGTGCTATGCCGCCGGTGTGGGGGCCATATGCGGCGTTTTGCTGCTGCTGTTCGGCCGCAGCTTCCTGTCTCTGTTTGCCAACGAGACCGGGGTCATCGACGCGGGCATGGAGCGGCTGCGGATCATGAGCTTTTCCTATGTGGTGTCGCCCCTGATGGACGCCAGCATCGCCGCCTCCCGGGGCATCGGCAAGAGCGTGGTGCCCACGGTTATCGTGGTCATGGGCTCCTGTGTGTTCCGGGTCATCTGGGTGTACACCATCTTCGCCTGGTTCGGCACCATCACGTCCCTGTATCTGCTGTATATCTTCTCCTGGGCCATTACCGGCATAGCGGAGCTGCTGTATTTCCGCCGCAGCTACAAAAAGGTCATTCTGGCGCAGCAGAACTGGTAGGCATAATTTCTTCCCTCCGCGCATGTAATGCATGGAGGGGGGAAATGCGATGAAGCCTGCTGTTTTCCTGTACGGCGTGCCGGGCCAATACGGCAATTATGCGGCGGCGCTGGAGGCTGCCGGAGCCAGGGTGGTGCTGTGCCGGGACCTGTACCGCAGCCTGGACTGCGACGGACTGCTGCTGCCCGGCGGCGGGGACATCCGGGGTCCGCTGCCGGGAACGGAGACGTTCCTGGTGGACTCCTTTGTCCGGTCCCGGCGGCCCATCCTGGGCATTTGCCGGGGGATGCAGGCGCTGAACGTCTATTGGGGCGGCACCCTGCGGGATATTTCCGGCCACCAGCTGCCCCGGGGCGATATGGTGCACCCCACCCGGGCGGAGGGGATCATGGCGCAGCTGCTGGGGGAGCACCCTGCCGTTACCAGCTGCCACCATCAGGCGGCGGACCGCCTGGCAGAGCCCCTGCGGCCGGTGCAATGGGCGGAGGACGGCGTGACAGAGGCAGTGGTGCATCAGGAGCTGCCGGTGCTGGGGGTCCAGTGGCACCCGGAGCGGCAGAGCTATGCCCTGCGCCGGGAGGACGCCCCGGACGCCCGGGAGATCTTCCGCTATTTTGTGACACAGATGAAGGAGACGCCATGAGCAAGCCCATACGGGAACTGAATCTGGAGCTGGGACGGCCCGATGCGGCGGAGGCTCTGCGCCGCCTGGCGGCGGAGGTGGAGGCGGCCCGTCATCTGGGGACCCCGGCCATGAAGCTGATCCACGGATACGGCTCCTCCGGCAGGGGTGGGCGGCTGCGCACCGCCTGCCGCACCTGGCTGCGGCAGCAGGAGCTGTGCTTTTTGCCCGGGGAGGAATTCACTATATTCAATGAGGAGGCACGGCGGTGGCTGGACGTGTGTCCCCGCCTGCGGCAGGACCGGGACCTGGACGCGGAAAACCGGGGCGTTACCTTTGTGCTGCTGAAAAAATAGAATATCCTCCGGCATATCCTGCGGCGGACGCCTTTGCGTCCGCCGGTTTTTCTTGCCCGGAGCCGCCGGATGTGCTACACTGAGGAGGAACTGTACGCACGGAGGACCTTTTATGAAACGCATTGCCAGTATCCAGGACATCTCCTGCCTGGGGCGCTGCTCCCTGACGGTGGCGCTGCCGGTGATTTCCGCCATGGCGGTGGAATGTGCCATTGTGCCCACGGCGGTGCTCAGCACCCACACCATGTTCCCCGGCTTCATCAGCCGGGACCTGTCGGACCAGCTGCTGCCCATCGCCCGCCACTGGAAAAGCCAGAACGTGACCCTGGACGCCATCTGCACCGGCTATCTGGCCTCCCCTCTGCAAACGGAGGAGGTCTGCCGGTTTTTCGACCTGCTGGCGGGGCCGGATACCCTGCTGTTCGTGGACCCGGCCATGGCCGACGGCGGCCGGCTGTATGCCGGCTTCGGGCCGGATTTTCCCGGGTATATGCGCCGGGTGGTGGCCCGGGCCCATGTGGCGGTGCCCAACGTGACGGAGGCCTGCCTGCTGACGGGAACCCCCTACCGGGAGACGGAGGACCTGTCCTGGTGGCGGGACCTGCTGCGCCGGGTGGCGGTGCTCACCGGCGTGCCCTTCGGGCCGGACCGGCTGGGCGTTCTGGCCCTGGACCCGGATACCGGCGGCTTCTTCGACTATCATACCCCCCGGGTCCACGACCATTTCCACGGCACCGGCGACATCTTCTCCGCTGCCTGCGCCGGGGCCATGGTCCGGGGCAAAAGCCTGCCGGAGGCTCTGCGCCTGGCGGCGGATTTCACCCTGGCCTGTATTCAGGCCACCTGCCGGGACCCCAACGCCCCCTGGTACGGTGTGGAGTTTGAGAAGGCGCTGCACCTGCTGCCGGGGCTGCTGGAGGGTTGATTTTGCCCCGGCCGGGGAACTTTTCCGGAAATTTTGCTGAAAATCCCTAAAAATATAGTTGTCAGAACCGGCAAAATATTATATAATCCATATGTTGAGCGAATGCGCGGCGGAAAAACCGCGCTTGTACAGAAAACGAAGGGAGAACAACCACTATGACTGCCAACGACATCCGCAACATCGCCCTGCTGGGCCACGGCGGCTCCGGCAAGACTTCTCTGGCCGAGCAGATGCTCTTTATGACCAAGGGTACCGACCGCCTGGGCCGCACCGCCGACGGCAACACCACCTGCGACTACGACGCCGAGGAGATCAAGCGCCAGATTTCCATTTCCCTGGCCTTTGCTCCCGTGAATTATAAGGGCGTGAAGATCAACGTCATGGATGCCCCCGGCAACTTCGACTTCTCCGGCGAGGCTCTGTCCGCCATCCGTGCCGCCGAGTGCGCCGTGCTGGTGGGCGCCGCCAAGGACGGCCTGTCCGTGGGTATGGAGCGCTCCTGGAAGATGCTGGGCAAGAAGCCCCGCATGATCTTCATCAACCGCACCGATGAGGACAACAGCGACTACCAGTCCTGCCTGGACGCCCTGAAGGGCAAGTTCGGCCAGGCCATCGCGCCCATCGTGGCTCCCGTGATCGACGGCAACAAGAAGGTCACCGCCATTGTGGACCTGCTGCATAACACCGCCTATGAGGTCAAGGGCGGCAAGGCCGCTGCCTGCGCCATCCCCGCCGACATGGCCGACGAGGTGGAGGCCCTGCGTGCCGAGCTGATGGAGGCCGCCGCCGGCGCCGACGAGGAGCTGATGGAGAAGTTCTTCGACACCATGGAGCTGTCCGCCGAGGATATGGCCAAGGGCCTGAAGCTGGGCGTCCGCGACGGCAGCGTCTGCCCTGTGCTGTGCGGCTCCGCCATCACCGGCCTGGGCGTGGAGATGCTGATGCAGACCATCCTGGACCTGGTGCCCGTGGCCACCGATATGCCCGCCGAGGCCGCTCAGGATGACAACGGCAACGACATCCAGGTGGCCTTCGATCCCAACGGCGCCGCCGCCGCCATCGTATTCAAGACCATTTCCGATCAGTACGGCAAGTATTCCATGATCAAGGTCGTCCGCGGCAAGGTCACCGGCGACGTGGCCCTGTATAACCCCACCACCGGCAACACCGAGAAGCTGGGCCGCCTGTATGTCATGAAGGGCAAGAAGGGCGAGGAGACCAAGGAGATCTGCTGCGGCGACATCGGCGCCATCGGCAAGATGGACCGGGTCAAGACCGGCGATACCCTGTGCGATCCCAAGAACATCGTGAAGCTCCACGGCATGGACTATGCCCAGCCCTGCTACAGCCGCGCCATCTCTCCCAAGACCAAGCAGGAGATCGAGAAGCTGGGCACCGGCCTGAACAAGCTCAACGAGGAGGATCCCACCTTCCATGTGGTCAACAACGCCGAGACCCACCAGACCGTCATCTCCGGTGCCGGCGATATCCAGATCGACGTGCTGTGCGCCAAGCTGAAGAGCCGCTTCGGCGTGGACGCGGAGCTGTCCGCTCCCCGGGTAGCCTATCGCGAGAAGATCCGCTCCACCGTCCGCAAGCAGGGCCGGTATAAGAAGCAGACCGGCGGCAGCGGCCAGTTCGGCGACGTCCATATCATCTTCGAGCCCCAGAACGAGCAGGAGGATATGATCTTCGAGGAGAACGTGTTCGGCGGCTCCGTGCCCAAGAACTACTTCCCCGCCGTGGAAAAGGGCCTGCGCGAGAGCTGCCAGCACGGTGTGCTGGCCGGCTATCCCGTGGTGTTCCTGAAGGCCACCCTGGTGGACGGCTCCTATCACCCGGTGGACTCCTCCGAAATCGCCTTCAAGCTGGCTGCCAACCTGGCCTTCAAGGCCGCTCTGCCCGAGGCCAAGCCCGTGCTGATGGAGCCCATCGGCGAGCTGAAGGTCACCATTCCCGACAGCTATCTGGGCGACGTGATGGGCGACCTGAACAAGCGCCGGGGCCGCGTCATGGGTATGAATCCCACCGGCGACGGCGAGCAGGTGCTGGAGGCCGAGGTCCCCATGGCCGAGATGATGAGCTATGCCATCGACCTGCGCTCCATGACCCAGTCCCGCGGCACCTTCACCTTCAACTTCGTCCGCTACGAGGATTGCCCCGCTGCGGCCCAGGAGAAGGCCATTGCCGAGGCCAAGGCTCTGGCCGAAGCCGAATAAACTGACATCCAAAGCCAAGACCTCCGGCGAAGCCGGAGGTCTTGTGGGCTTGCCCGCGTATGCCTTCTGGCAGGCATTGAGGATATAAACTATGAACTATCGCATCATTTTCCATACGACGGGCAAGGTTCTGCTGGTGGAGGCGGGGCTGCTGGCCCTGCCGCTGCTGGTATCGGTGCTGTATCACGAGCGCTGCGCCTGGGCGGTGCTGGCCTCCATGGCCGCGGCGGCGGTGATCGGCGGACTGCTTACGCTGCTGGCCCGGCCCCGCTGCCATACGTTCTTCAATCGGGAGGGCTACATCATTGTGGCCCTGGCGTGGGTGCTGCTGTCGGCGGTGGGGGCGCTGCCCTTCTGGTTCAGCCGGGAGATTCCCTCCTATGCCGACGCGTTTTTCGAGACGGTCAGCGGCTTCACCACTACGGGTGCGTCTATTCTGACGGACGTGGAAGCCATGAGCCACGGGCTGCTGTTCTGGCGCAGCTTTACCCATTGGGTGGGCGGCATGGGCGTGCTGGTGTTTATCACCATGATCTCCGGCAGCTCCGACCGGTCCATGAACATCCTCAAGGCGGAAATGCCCGGTCCCGTGGTGGGTAAGCTGACCCCCCGCACCCGGGACACCGCCCGGGTGCTGTACCTGCTGTATTTTCTTATCACGACGGTGCTGGTGGGGATGCTGCTGCTGGGCGGCATGCCCCTGTTCGACAGTCTGGTCCACGCCTTCGGCACCGTGGGCACCGGCGGCTTCGGCATCAAGGCCGACTCCATCGCCTCCTACTCCCCGTATATCCAGGGGGTCATCACCGTTTTCATGATCCTCTGCGGCATCAACTTCAACCTGTATTATCTGCTGCTGCTGCGCCAGTGGCGGTCGGTTCTGCGCAGCGACGAGCTGTGGACCTATCTGGGGCTGGTGGTGGTGGCCACCGGCGTTATCACCCTGGACCTGCGGGGAGTGTACGGCGGCCTGGGCACCTGCCTGCGGCAGGCGGCGTTTCAGGTGGGCTCCGTCATCACCACCACCGGCTATGCCACGGCGGACTTCAACGTCTGGCCGGGGCTGTCCCGGGCAATTTTATTTGCGCTGATGTTTATCGGCGGCTGCGCCGGGTCCACTGCCGGCGGCCTGAAGGTGTCCCGGGCCATGATCCTGCTGCGGACCATCCGCCGGGAGATCAATCGCCTGGTCCACCCCCGGCGGGTCACTGCCGTCCGCTGCGACGGCAAGGCCCTGGGCAGCGAGGTCCAGCGGGGCGTCAGCATCTACTTTGCCCTGTACTGCCTGTGTATTCTGGTGGCATTCCTGTGCCTCAGCGGCGAGCCCTTCACCCTGGAAACGAATCTGTCGGCGGTGGTGTCCTGCTTCAACAATGTGGGCCCCGGCCTGGGGGCGGTGGGTCCCGCCGGAAGCTATGCGGACTATTCCGTCCTGTCAAAGCTGCTGCTGTCCATGGCCATGCTCATGGGCCGGTTGGAGATCTATCCCATGCTGGTGGCGCTGTCCCCCTCCGTCTGGCGCAAGGATTAAGAAGAAAAAACTCTGTATAAATCATATGCTCCCCCTATGAGAGACGGCGGCACCCTGCGGCCTCTCATAGGGGGAGCATTGTCATTTTTATTTCAGATATTTCTTCAGATACTGCCCTGTGTAGGACTGGGGGCACGCCGCCACGGTCTCCGGGGTGCCGGCGCACACCAGCGTACCGCCGCCGGAGCCGCCCTCGGGCCCCAGGTCGATGATCCAGTCGGCGGATTTGATCACGTCCAGGTTGTGCTCGATGACCAGCACCGTGTTCCCGGCATCTACCAGCCGCTGCAAAACCTCCAGCAGCTTTTTCACGTCGTCGGAGTGCAGGCCGGTGGTGGGCTCATCCAGGATATAGAAGGTGCGGCCCGTGGCCCGGCGGGACAGCTCCGTGGCCAGCTTCACCCGCTGGGCCTCGCCGCCGGACAGCGTGGTGGAGGACTGGCCCAGCTTCACATAGCCCAGGCCCACATCGCACAGGGTCCGCAGCTTTTCGGCGATCTTGGGCACCGGGGCGAAAAATTCCAGCGCCTCCTCCGCCGTCATGTCCAGCACGTCGGAGATGCTCCTGCCCTTGTATTTCACCTCCAGGGTCTCCCGGTTGTAGCGCTTGCCGTGGCACACCTCGCAGGGGACATATACGTCGGACAGGAAGTGCATCTCGATCTTCAGCATGCCGTCGCCGCAGCAGGCCTCGCAGCGGCCGCCCTTGGTGTTGAAGGAGAATCGTCCCGGGCCGTAGCCCCGGGCCTTGGCCTCCTGGGTGGCGGCGAACAGATTGCGGATCTCGTTGAACAGCCCCGTATAGGTGGCGGGATTGGAGCGGGGGGTGCGGCCGATGGGGCTCTGGTCGATGCCCACCACCTTGTCCAGGAACTCCTCGCCCTCTATGGCGTCGTGCCGGCCGGGCCGGGCCTTCATGCGGTTCAGGTCTGCCCCCAGGCGCTTGAAGATGATCTCGTTGACCAGAGAGGATTTCCCGGACCCGGACACGCCGGTAACGCAGGTAAAGGTCCCCAGGGGGACGGATACGTCGATATGCCGCAGATTGTTTTCCGCCGCACCCCGGACGGTGAGAAATTCCCCGCTGCCGGGACGGCGCTTTTCCGGCACGGGAATGGACCTTTTGCCGCTTAAATACTGGCCCGTTAGGCTGTTGGGATTGGCCATGACCTCCTCCGGCGTGCCGGCGGCCATAACCTGTCCGCCGTGGGCCCCGGCCCCGGGGCCGATGTCGATGAGATAGTCGGCGGCGCGCATGGTGTCCTCGTCGTGCTCCACCACGATCAGGGTGTTGCCCAGGTCCCGCAGCCGCTTCAGGGTGGCCAGCAGCTTGTCATTGTCCCGCTGGTGCAGACCGATGGAGGGCTCGTCCAGAATATACAGCACCCCCATAAGGCTGCTGCCGATCTGGGTGGCCAGGCGGATGCGCTGGCTCTCGCCGCCGGAGAGGGTGCCGCTGGACCGGGACAGGGTCAGGTAGCTGAGGCCCACGGACTGCAAAAAGCCCAGCCGGGCGCGGATCTCCTTGAGGATCTGGGCCGCGATGAGCTGCTGCGTCTCCGTCAGGGTCAGGGCGTTGAAAAATTCCAGCTCCCGGTCCACCGGCAGCTCCGTGGCCTCCATAATGGACAGGCCGCCCACCGTCACCGCCAGCGCCTCCGGCCGCAGACGGCGGCCCTTACACGCCGGGCAGGGGCACTGGGTCATGAACTCCTCGAGCTCCCGCTTGCTGGCGTCGGACTGAGTCTCCTGATACCGGCGCTCCAGGTTGTTGGCGATGCCCTCGAAGGGCTGGTACAGGGTGCCCCGGCCCCGGGGCTGGTCATAGTGCAGCTCCAGCTTTTCGCCCCGGGTGCCGTAGAAAATCACGTCCCGAACCTCCGGGGACAGCTGGCGCACCGGGGTTTGCAGGGAGAAGCGGTATTTTTTCGCCAGGGCCTCAAAATACATCCGGCTGATGCCGTCGGAGCGGATGGAGTTCCACCCCGGGGCCACGATGGCCCCATCCAGGATGGACAGGCTGTCATCGGGGAGGATGATGGCCGGGTCCGCCTTCAGCTGCATCCCCAGGCCCGTGCAGGTGGGGCAGGCGCCGAAGGGATTGTTGAAGGAGAACATCCGGGGCGTCAGCTCCTCGATGCTGATGCCGCAGTCGTCGCAGGCGTAATTCTGGGAGAAGGTCAGGTCCTGCCCCTCCCGCACCAGGTTCACCAGCACGATGCCGCCGGACAGATGCGACGCCGTCTCCACGGAGTCCGTCAGCCGCTGGGCCCCGTCGGGCCGGACGATGAGCCGGTCCACCACGATCTCGATGCTGTGCTTCTTGTTCTTCTCCAGGGGGATGTCCTCGGACAGGTCATAGAGGTTTCCGTCGGCCCGGACCCGGACATAGCCGGAGCGGCGGGCGTCCTCCAGCACCTTGGCGTGCTCGCCCTTCTTGCCCCGGATGACCGGCGCCATGACCTGAATCCGCGTCCCCTCCGGCAGCGCCAGCACCTGATCGATGATCTGGTCAATGGTCTGCTGCCTGATCTCCTTGCCGCAGTTGGGGCAATGGGGCGTGCCCGCTCTTGCCCACAGCAGACGAAGATAGTCGTAAATCTCCGTCACGGTACCCACAGTGGACCGGGGG
>OMEW01001078.1_pt1 | contig 11404 bp, 10 predicted proteins | sample 1645471 | NCBI WGS metagenome assembly OMEW01 (sample SAMEA103958126, study PRJEB25191) | human gut metagenome | reverse complement strand
TGGTGGAGCAGAACGCACAGATGGCTCTTTCCGTGGCAGACCGTGCCTACGTCCTCGAGACGGGCCGTGTGGTCATGGATGGCACTGGTGCCGAACTGCTGACCAACGAGCGCGTGCGCAGCGCATATCTGGGCGGCTAAGCAAAAAATCGTATAAGAAAAGGGGCTGTTGCACATGCAACAGCCCCTTTTTTGCAGTATTTGTTATGCCAGCAGAGACATAATATTTGCGGTAATCAGGCCGCCTGCCGTGCCAATGACGTAGCCCATCAGAGCCATCAGAACGCCAACAGGCACCAGAGCGCCGCTGTAGGCACCAGCCAGAATGGGAGCGGATGCGGAACCGCCGATGTTTGCCAGAGATGCAACACCGCAGGTGAACATATCCAGATGGAAGATCTTTGCCAGCAGCACCAGAATGATGCCGTGGATGGCCAGGATCATAAAGCCTGCCAGGATCCATGCGGGTGCATCGGTCAGCTCCAGGAAGCTTGCGCGGGAGGCAAGCAATGCCACCACGGAGTACAGCAGCAGGTTGGACAGCTCGGTGCTGCCTGCCATGCGGCCCACGGGGGTGACAGCGCCGATCAGGCCGGACAACGTGATGAGCAGGACGGTCCAGGTGGCCTTGTCCAGGAAGGGCATTGCGCTGTTCAGGGCTGCGCCGATATCCTGACCGAAGGCGGAGATCACCAGAGCCAGACCCAGCAGGAAGATCAGGTTGACAAATGTAGCCTTGTCCTCGTTGCCCTTTGCGTCCTCTTCCAGACGGCGGGACACTTCGTCCAGCGTGGTGGTGTCGGCCTTGACCCACTTGTTGAACTTGGGAGCCAGATTGATGGCCCACAGCAGGAACATGACCCAGATGGAGTAGTCGATGGAGTCCACCACCAGTGCGTAGGCCATGTCAGCTTCGCCGATGTCCAGCGCAGCCTGCACGGCGACCATGTTGCCGGAGCCGCCCATCCAGCTGCCGCACAGAGCGCCCAGTGCCTTCCATGCTTCGGAGCCAAGGGGCCCCTTCATGATGGCGAAGGTGGCAATGAAGGCCAGCGAGATGGAGACGGAAGCGGCAAAGAAGCCGCCCAGCATCTTGGGACCCAGCTTGATGATCTTGCGGATGTCGCAGCGCAGCAGCATCAGGAAGATCATTGCATACAGCAGGTTGTTTTTCAGCACGGAGTAGGCAGGCTTGGTGGCCTCCATGTCCCATGCACCCAGCGTGCAGAGAATCATGGTAATGAGGTACAGCAGAACGATAGGTGGTGCATAGTCGAAGAATTTCGACTTCGTGTAGCGTTGCAGCCACACCAGCAGTGCGGCAATGAACACCAGCACGGCGATGTAGGTGAAACCGTTTGTGATCATGAACCCAATCCCCTTTCTTTTTGTGCAATTTTTGCGGACAATTGTCTTTACAATATCGACAATTTCGTATACAATACTACCATAGATTTCATAATCTGGCAATATTTTTTTATCGAAAGGGGTAGGTTTTTGCATGAAAATCACGGAAGTACGTCTCGGTCTGATCTCCGTGCCGCTGCGCGTGCCTTTTAAGACGGCTCTGCGCTCGGTCAGCAGCGTGGAGGATGTGATCGTAGAGATCCACACCGACACCGGCGCTGTGGGTTATGGTGAGGCACCTCCCACCGGTGTGATCACCGGCGACACCACCGGTGCCATCATCGGTGCCATCCGCGACCATATCGCAAAGACCATCATCGGCCGCGATGTGGACGACTTTGAAGACCTGATGATCGCACTGAATGCCTGCATCCAGAAGAACACCAGCGCCAAGGCTGCTGTGGATATGGCCCTGTGGGATCTGTACGGCCAGCTGTACAAAATCCCTGTGTACAAGCTGATGGGCGGCGCAAAGAAGTCCATCGTCACCGACATCACCATCAGCGTCAACGACCCCGAAGAGATGGTGCGCGATGCCCTGAACGCCATCGACCGCGGCTACGACTGCCTGAAGGTCAAGGTGGGCAAGGAGCCGGAAAAGGATATTGCACGCCTGAGCGCCATCCGCGGTGCTGTGCCCAAGGAGACCTGCATCCGCATCGACGCAAATCAGGGCTGGACCCCCAAGGAAGCCGTGCGCATCCTGAACGGAATGCAGGAGAAGGGCCTTGATCTCGAATTCGTGGAGCAGCCGGTCAAGGCCCACGATTTTGAAGGCCTGAAGTATGTTACCGAGCGCTCCTATGTGCCGGTGCTGGCCGACGAGAGCGTGTTCTCCCCGCAGGACGCACTGACCATCATGCAGATGGGAGCCGCAGACCTCGTGAACATCAAGCTGATGAAGTGCGGCGGCCTGTACAACGCCCTCAAGATCGCATCCGCTGCCGAGGTGTACGGCGTGGAATGCATGATCGGCTGTATGCTGGAAGCCAAGATCAGCGTGAATGCCGCCGTGCATCTGGCCTGCGCAAAGCAGATCATCACCCGCGTGGATCTGGACGGCCCCGTGCTGTGCAGTGAGGACCCCATCCTCGGCGGTGCAGTGTTCAACGAAAAAGACATCACTGTTTCCAACGAGCCGGGCCTTGGCATTAAGGGCATTGAGCCGGGCAAGATCAAGTATTTGGACTAAACTCCTTCCGTCATTGCTTCGCAATGCCACCTCCCTCAAGGAGGGAGGCTTTGGCCGAGCGGAAAACTTTATCTTTTCGCCGGAGGCTCCCTCATTGAGGGAGCCTCCGGCGCGGCGTGAGCCGTGCCTGAGGGAGTTATGCAAAAACGGCACCTGCCAGTTCCGCAGGTGCCGTTTTGTGTTTTGGGTCATTATGCTTTGTAAGCCAGAATAGCCTTCAGGTATTCCCACACACGGGCCACCGATGCAATGTCGGCGCGCTCATTGGGGGTGTGGACATGCAGCAGGTTCGGGCCAAAGGAGATGCAGTCCAGCCCGTCGATCTTGCCCGAGAGGATACCGCATTCTAGGCCCGCATGAATGGCAACGATCTGGGGCTTTGCACCGTACTGTGCCTCGTACACAGCAACGCAGCGGTCGCGCAGGGCGCTTTCGCGGGCGTAGGTCCAAGCGGGATAGTCGCCGTGGAACCGCACGCTGCCGCCCAGCAGCTCGGTCAGGGTCTGCAGTTTGCAGCTCAGCAGCTCCTTCGCCGAGGGCACCGAGCTGCGCAGGGAGAAGCGCAGGATGGCTTCGCTGTCGTCCAGCTCGGCAACGCCGAGGTTCAGCGAGGTCTCCACAAGGCCCGGCACATCCATGCTCATGCTCTGCACACCCCAGGGCATCAGCAGCAGGGCCTTGCGCAGGCGCTGGGTGGAATCGGCATCCAATGCGCTGAACGCGCCGCAGCCCTGTTCCGTGAGCTGCAGGCAGATGGCGGGGTCTGCCGTGCCGTATTCGGCCTGCATCTGTGCGGCGAACTGAGCGGCAGCAGTGTGCACGCCCTCGGTGATGCCTGCGGGCAGCACCAGCGTGATGCTGCTTTCTTTGGGAATGACATTCTCCTTTGCGCCGCCGGAGAGGGTGAGCACAGCGTACTCTGCACCGTGGTCAGACAGCAGGGTCAGGTAGCGCCCCAGCAGAGCGATGGCGTTGGCGCGGCCTTTGTGAATCTCGGTGCCGGAGTGCCCTCCCGCAAGCCCCGCGATGTCCGCCTTCACGGCGGTGCCGGTCACAGCCGCACGGGTGATGGGCAGATGGCACTCGACGCGGCGTCCGCCCGCACAGCCTGCGGTGAGCACGCCTTCTTCCTCTGAGTCGATGTTGAGGAGCAGGCGGCCTTCAAGGTCGGAAAGCTCCATAGCAGATGCACCCAGCAGGCCCACCTCCTCGCAGACGGTCAGCACGACCTCCAGCGCAGGGTGGGGAATGTCCTTTGCGTCCAGAACAGCCAGCGCATAGGCCACGGCAATGCCGTCGTCGCCGCCAAGGGTCGTGCCCTCGGCGCACACATAGCCGCCATCTACGACCGGGTGGATGGCATCCTTCTCAAGATCCAGCGGGCAGTCGGCGGTCTTGTCGCCCACCATGTCCAGATGGCCCTGCAGGATCAGGCCCGGCTCCTTCTCGTATCCGGGTGTGGCCGGTGCCTTGATGAGCACATTGCCCATCTCGTCCTGACGGCAGGCAAGGCCGTGGGCCTTGGCGAACTGCACGCAGTAGTCGCTCAGTGCCTTTTCGTGGTGGGAGGTGTGCGGAATGCCGCAGATCTCCTCAAAGTAATAAAAAACCGAAGCTGGTTCCAGATTGGATAATACGCCCATAATGTTCCCTCTCCTTGTGCTGTATTTTAAGAAAAAAGACCGGCAAAGCTGTGAACCATGCCGGTCTTTCGGGTCTTTACTCTGCCTGACTCAGGCAGTCGTCCATGGCGGTGAACACAGCGTCGCTGGTCATGGTAGCACCGGCAACAGCGTCCACACCGCTGGTGGAACCGGCCTTGGTCAGCTGGTCTGCCAGAGTTTCAGCAGCGATACCGCCCAGTTCGGGAGTCTCGCCGGATGCATCGATCTCCACACCGGTCACCCGGCCGCCGGTGACGGTGACGGTGACGGTCACATCACTCAGGCAGCCCTGAGCGCTGGACGTATAGATGCCATCCGTCAGGCTGGCGGCGTTGTCGGCAGCGGGCACAGTGCCGGTGTTCTTGATGTACAGGCCGAGCACAACTGCCATAATGACAGTGACAACAGCCATGATGATAACATTCCGGGTGAGTTTCTTCATAAAAGATCAAATGCTCCCTTTTGACGTGATATATTTTTTACCTTGCGGGTTTGAAACTGTCGCGCAGGGTGACGACGCGGTTGTAAACGCCGGGGTTCTTGGAGTCCGGGGTAAAGAAGCCGGTGCGCACGAACTGGAACTTCTCACCGGGCTTTGCGTCCTTCAGGCTTTCTTCCAGCTTGCAGCCCTTGCACACAACAACACTTTCCGGGTTCAGGTAGTCCTTGTAATCGCTGCCCTCGGGGATGGCGTTCATGTTGGCCTCGGTGAACAGCTTGTCGTACAGGCGCACCTCGGCATCCACGGCATGGGCGGCACTCACCCAATGGATGGTGCCCTTGACCTTGCGGCCGTCGGCGGGATTGCCGTTGCCCGTCTCAAGGTCGGCGGTGCAGTGGATGGTGGCAATGCTGCCGTCGGCATTCTTCTCCACGCCGGTGCACTTGACGATGTAAGCGCCCATCAGACGCACCTCACCGCCAATGGTCAGGCGCTTGAACTTGGGAGGCGGCACCTCGGCAAAGTCCTCATTCTCGATCCACAGCTCTTTGGTAAAGGCCACCTTGCGGGTGGTGGTATCGTTGGCTTCGCGGTTGGGGTTGTTGGCTACATCAAAGTACTCGGTCTTGTCCTCCGGGTAGTTGTCTACGATCAGCTTTACGGGGTCCAGCACGGCAATGCGGCGCTGAGCGGTCAGGTCCAGCTCGCTGCGGATGCAGGCTTCCAGCTGGCGCATGTCGATCAGGTTGTCGGATTTAGAAATGCCGGCCTCCCGCACGAAAGTGAAGATGGAGGTGGGGGTGTAGCCGCGGCGGCGCAGGCCGCACAGGGTGGGCATACGGGGGTCGTCCCAGCCGTCCACAATGCCCATTTCCACCAGCTCACGCAGGTAGCGCTTGCTCATGACGGTGTTGGTCATGTTCAGGCGTGCAAACTCGCGCTGCTTGGGGAAGGCAGTGCCGAAAATGTTCTCGATGACCCAGTTGTACAGCGGACGGTGGTTCTCGAACTCCAGACTGCACATGCTGTGGGTGATGCCCTCAATGGCATCCTGAATGGGGTGTGCGAAGTCGTACATCGGGTAGATGCACCACTTGCTGCCCTGACGGTGATGCTCGGCGTACTTGATGCGGTAGATAGCCGGGTCACGCATGTTCATGTTGGGGCTGGCCAGATCGATCTTGGCACGCAGGGTCTTTTCGCCCTCCTGGAACTCACCGGCACGCATCCGGCGGAACAGGTCAAGATTCTCTTCCGGGGTGCGGTCGCGCCACGGAGAGGGACGGGAAGGCTTGCCGGCATCGGCACCGCGGTACTCGCGCATTTCGTCGCGGGTCAGGTCGTCCACGTAGGCCTTGCCCTCCATGATGAGCTTTTCGGCATACTCGTAGCATTTATCAAAGTAATCGCTGCCGTAGAAGATGCCGCCGTTGGGGTCGGCGCCCAGCCAGTGCAGATCCTCGATGATGCTGTTCACGTACTCCTCACCCTCGCGGGCAGGGTTGGTGTCGTCCAGACGCAGGTTGAACTTACCGCCGTACTGGTTTGCAATGGACCAGTTGATGTAGATGGCCTTGGCACTGCCAATGTGCAGGTAGCCGTTGGGCTCGGGCGGGAAGCGGGTATGGATCTCGCTGATCTTGCCCTCGGCCAGATCAGCGTCGATGATGTCGGTCAGAAAGTTTTTATCTGCCATGTGTTTTCCCCCTGTCAAAGGCACAAAGTGCCTATATATTCCATAATACTATATAATACACTATTTTTACTGTACCTTCAAGATGAAAGCCGGAACTTCTGGGGCAAATGCGCATTTTTGCGTGGAATTTTGCTGTGAATTGCCCGATTTCCATAACTTTTTCCCTATCCCTTGACACCGCCGTGCAAGGAGAGTATATTTTTGCATGGCATACAGCGCATTTTGCCGTGTTTAAAATAGGAGGAACCCCATGAACAGTTTAAAAGAAGCGTTCAGCAGAAAAAATATGCTGAAGAATTTAAATTTCTTCGGTGAGCTGAATCTCGGCCTGATCCTGACGGCGGTCGGCATCGTTTACTTTAAAAATCCCAATCATTTTGCATTTGGCGGCACCTCGGGCCTGTCCATTCTGCTGGCAGACCTGTTCCCTAAGATCAACGTGGGCGGCTTTATGTGGATCATCAACCTGATTCTGGTGGTGCTGGGCTTCGTCTTTCTGGGCATCAAGACCATGGGCTGGACGATCTATTCTTCCTTTGCGCTGTCCTTTTTTGTGTCGGTGTGCGAGTGGCTCTATCCCGTCAACGTTTCCATGAGCGGCGATGCCATGCTGGATCTGGTGTTCGCCGTGTTCCTGCCGGCTCTGGGTGCGGCGATCGTGTTCGACATCGGTGCATCCACCGGCGGTACGGATATTGTGGCCCTGATTCTGGCAAAATATACCTCTATGGAGATTGGCAAAGCCCTGATGGTCAGCGATATCCTCATCGTGCTGGCGGCGGCATGGCGGTTCGGCATGGGCACCGGCCTTTACTGCATCCTTGGCCTGATCGGCAAGAGCTTTGTGGTGGACGGTGCCATCGAGAACATCCGCCTGCGCAAGGTGTGCACCATCGTGACGTCCAACCCGCAGCCCATTCTGGACTTCATCATCAAGGAAATGAACCGTTCCGCTACCGTGGAAAAGGCTTACGGCGCTTACACCCACCACGAGCTGAGCGTGCTGGTGACGGTGCTGACCCGCCGTCAGGCCCTGCAGCTGCGCAACTTCCTGCGGGAGAACGACCCCCGGAGCTTTATCACCATCGTCAATTCCAGTGAGATCATCGGCAAGGGCTTCCGCTCCTTTAATTAAAGGCACGGCAGGGCCACGCCGCTATTGACGAACCGCTCCAAAAACGATATACTATATTCCGGCGGTGCAGCAGTGCCGCCGGATGCCGGGGTGTTGCGCAGTTGGTAGCGCGCCTGCTTTGGGAGCAGGAGGCCGCGAGTTCGAGTCTCGCCACTCCGATATGACAAAAAACCACGATGAACCGTTTACAAATGCGGTTTCGTCGTGGTTTTATTTGTTGCCAGTCCCCTGAGATTCGGCTGGAAGATGCCTTATTTGTGCGTTACCGTCTCAAAAACTGCCCCTGCGCTAAAGGGCAAATGCGCACCCGGCAGCTTTCCGATTTTGTTCTTTTTTTATTTACAAACAGTACCTTGACACCGAAATATCCTTTTTGTAATCTTAAAGAGTATTTTGAATGTAAGTGAATGCCGTCCCGAATCAATACGGTTTTTTCGGGCAGGACGGCAGGAAGTTTCTCCAGCGAATGTCCTGGGGGTGGTACCCTGCTGCCACAGGCAGTAGGGCGGGACCGAAGTTCCGGGCTGTTCGCAGAGAAAGCTTCCTGATGGCCTGCCAAGTGAGCGCAAGCTGACGGCAATGGGAAAGGAGCAACTACCAATGGATCATCTGCAGAACGTAATGGGATACTTCGACCAGCAGCAGCCGCTGTGCGCCGAACACGACCGCATCAGCAAGGACCTGTACAAGGAGTTTGGCGTTAAAGCGGGCCTGCGCGACGAAAACGGCAAGGGCGTGCTGGCAGGTCTGACCAATATCTCCGATATCCGCGCCTTCCAGTATGTGGACGGGGTGAAAAAGCCTGCCGACGGTCAGCTGCTCTACCGCGGCTACGACGTGAAAGACCTGATCCGCGGGTCGTCCGGCAGCCGCTTTGCCTTTGAGGAAGCGGGCTATCTGCTACTGTTTGGTGAGCTGCCCACGCAGGAAAAGCTGGAAGAGTTCTGCCGCGTGCTGGGCGAGTGCCGCACCATGCCCACCAACTTTACCCGTGATGTGATCATGAAGGCCCCCAGCCACGATATCATGAACTCCATGGCCCGCAGCGTGCTCACACTGGCATCCTACGACCCCAAGGCCGGTGATCTGGAAATTTCCAATGTGCTGCGCCAGAGCATCCAGCTGGCCGGCATCTTCCCCATGCTGGCCGTGTACAGCTACCATGCCTATAACCACTACGAAAAAGACGGCAGCATGTACATCCACCGGCCGGACCCGGAGCTTTCCACCGCAGAGAACTTTTTGCGGATGCTGCGCCCGGATATGAAGTACACCGAGCTGGAAGCCCGCGTGCTGGATGTGGCATTGCTGCTGCACGCCGAGCACGGCGGCGGCAACAACTCCACCTTTACCACCCGCGTGGTCACTTCGTCTGGCACCGATACCTACTCGGCCATGGCGGCTGCCCTGTGCTCCCTCAAAGGCCCGCGCCACGGCGGTGCCAACCTGATGGTGATGCAGATGATGCAGAACATCCGCGAAAACCTGCACGACACCGAGGACGATGAAGAGCTGGAAGCCTACCTGAAAAAGCTGCTGCACGGCGAAGCATTTGACCGCAAAGGCCTGATCTACGGCATGGGCCACGCGGTGTACTCCCTCAGTGACCCCCGTGAGGTGGTATTCAAGGGCTATGTGGAACAGCTGGCCCACGAGAAGGGCCGCGACAAGGACCTTGCCCTTTACAACAAGATCGAGCACATGGCCCCGCAGCTGATCGCGGAGGAACGCAAAATTTTTAAGGGTGTCAGCCCCAATGTGGACTTCTACAGCGGCTTTGTGTACGATATGCTGGGCATCCCCATGGAGCTGTACACGCCGCTGTTCGCCGTGGCCCGCGTGATGGGCTGGAGCGCCCACCGCATTGAAGAGCTGCTCAGCGCAAACAAGATCATCCGCCCGGCCTACAAGAGCCTTGGCGGCACCCACGAATATATCCGCCGCAATGAGCGGGAATAACAGGGAGGATGCATGATGAGCGTGGAACTGAAACATCACCCGGAAGAATGGTTCTTCCTGCACAATTTTGATATCGACAAGGTGTTCAGCACCATCCAGCGGGCGGATTACCTGATCTTATATTACATCAAGATGCAGGCCGAACAGCACCCGGACAGTAAGGTTTATCTGGCTGACCTTGCTGCCGTGATGGGCCTGAAGGTGACAGAGCTTTCCAAGGCCGTTGAAAAGCTGCAGGACAATGGCTTTGTGGCATGGAAGACCGACCGTGAAGCGGGCCGCACCTATGTGGAGCTTTCCAGCAAGGCTGTGGAGCTGATGGCGGAGGAGCGCGCGTTCATGCAGCGCTGTTACGCCCGCCTGCGTGCAGAGCTTGGCGACGAAGAACTGCATCGTGCAGTAAGCACCATGCAGAGCGTGACGGCCATCCTGAAGGATGAACGGGAACACAGCGGCGTGTAAAAACAGCCTCAACAAAAAAATGAGATAGACTTCCCCGAAAGGGGTTGCCTATCTCATTTTTTGTTGTAAACTGAGGTTCCCGGATCAACAAATAAATTCTACTGAAAAAAGCCAGAGCGGCTATTTTAAATCGTTTACCGGATCAGGTTCACAAACACCGGGCAGAGCACTGCGGTCAGCACACCGGCCACCGCAATGGAAAGGCCGCTCATGGCACCTTCCACCTCGCCCATCTGCAGGGCTTTGCTGGTGCCCACGGCATGGGCCGAAGTTCCGATGCCCACGCCCTTGGCGATGGGGTCGGTGATGTGGAACATCTTGCACACCGTCTCAGCCAGCAGCGCCCCCACGATGCCGGTAACAATGACGATCGCACCGGTCAGGGCAGCAATGCCGCCCAGCTCAGCGGCCACATCCATGCTGATGGCGGTGGTCACGGATTTGGGCAGCAGGGTGGCATACTGCTCACGGGTCAGGTCCAGCGCCAGTGCCAACGCCAGTGCGCTGCCAAGGCTCACCAGCGTGCCCACCGAGATACCCGCAATGATGGCGGCGGCGTTCTCTTTCAGCAGGTCGATTTTTTCATACAGCGGAATGGCCAGTGCCACGGTGGCGGGCAGCAGCAGATAGTTCACCGGTGCCGCGCTGGCCTTGTAGTCCGCATACGGGATGCTGCACACCGACAGAAAGATGATCACAAAGATGCTGCCCAGCAGCAGCGGGTTAAAAATGGCTTTGCCTGTCACCTTATTGATAAGGGTGCCCAGTGCAAACGCGGCCAGCGTAAGCAGAACGCCCCATGCTGCGGAGCCGGACAAAAAATCATTCAGCAGCTGCGTCATTGTCAGCCTCCTTTTTCTTGCGGCCGGTCAGGGCCTGCGTGGTCTTGCCTGCACTCACCATCACCAGCACAGTGACCGGGATAATGGCAACGAGGATGGGCAGCAGCATCTCGCCCATCTCTGCCCACAGTTCCATCACACCGGCGGCAGCGGGCACGAACAACAGCGGGAAGATGCCTGTGAGATAGGTTCCCACCTCTTTCACATCGTCCAGCTTTACCAGCTTGAAGTTCAGCGCTGCCAGCAGCAGCACCAGACCGTAGACGCTGGCCGGGACCGGCAGCGGCAGCACTACATGAAGGATCTCGCCCAAAAAACAAAACGCAAGAATGCGCGCAAACTGAAAAATATATTTCGTAGTAAAGTTCCCCTTTCCTCGATCAAAAGCGTAAATGGACACATCAAGGGTAAAGTATACCGCAGGAGCCCCAATCCATCAACCGTGATTCTGGATAAGAAAAATTGCACATTTCGCCGAGAACTGTGCAAAAAAAGGCGCGCCGGTCAAGCCGGTGCGCCTTTTTGCATGTTATCAGAAATACCGTCAGATCACATAATCATTCCCGGCCTGATCAGGCCGGGCGAGATCGGCCAGTGTGATATTGC
>OMEW01001075.1_pt1 | contig 11423 bp, 6 predicted proteins | sample 1645471 | NCBI WGS metagenome assembly OMEW01 (sample SAMEA103958126, study PRJEB25191) | human gut metagenome | reverse complement strand
AGCCTCAAGAAAATTCAAGTCAACAATCGTTTCAGACATTAAGAAACTGTTTAAAAATGAATTAAAACAATTACTATATAATAGTAGTATAAATAAGTACAGAAAAGGGGATCAACATGAGTTTTTTACAGAAATTAGGTAAGTCCCTGATGCTTCCAGTGACGATTATGCCTCTGGCTGCATTATTAAAGGGTATTGGCTATTGGATTGATCCTATTGGGTGGGGTGTCAATAATCCATTTGCGGCATTTCTTATATTATCAGGTGGTGTAGTCATAGATTATCTTCCTATCCTTTTTGCGATTGCTGTCGCAATCGGTATGACGGATAAGAAGAATGCATCATTGTCTTTAGCAGCAGTCATCAATTATCTCATGATTACTAAAATACTCTCTCCTGAGGGTATTTCATTGATCTCGGGTTTACATATAAGCCAAGTCTCTATTGCCTTTGCTGAGACGGATAATGCGTTTATAGGGATTATGGTAGGATTAATTGTTGCCTTTTGTTATAAGAAGTTCAATCATATAGAATTACCTGGTCCTTTATCATTCTTTAGTGGTGAAAGATTCATTCCTATTATTTCAGGTATGATTACACTTTTATTTGCTGGTATCTTTATGTATGTCTGGCCGATGCTTTATGAAGCATTTATTCATTTTGGAACATGGATGGCAGGGTTGGGACCAATAAGCGCTGGTTTATATGGATTCTTTAATAGACTCCTTATACCAACAGGATTACATCATGCCCTTAATTCTGTCTTCTGGTTTAATATTGCGGGTATTAATGATATTGGACGATTCTGGGGTACTGTATCAGGAGGTATTAAAGGTGTTACTGGTATGTATCAGGCAGGATTCTATCCTGTCATGATGTTTGGTTTACCAGCAGGCGCACTCGCAATCTATCAATGTGCCTCATCTGATAAGAAAAAGAAAGTAGGGGCATTGATGTTCTCAGCTGCTCTTGCATCTTTTTTAACAGGTATTACAGAACCATTAGAATTCTCTTTTATGTTTTTAGCACCTAGTTTATATATCGCCCATGCAGTCATGACAGGAATTATGATGTTTATAGCTGCATCATTCCATTGGCTTGCTGGCTTTAGTTTCTCAGCTGGTCTTATAGACTATATATTGAGTTTTAAGGCACCATTTTCTTATCAGGCAAACTATTTGATCCTTTTAGGAGTCATCTGTGGTGTGCTCTATTATATTGTATTTAGAACTATGATTCTGCATTTTAATCTCATGACACCAGGACGTATGAAAGAAGAAGTTAGTACAAAACAATCATTTGATTATGATGATCTGGCTATTTGTTTTGTGGAAGCTCTTGGTGGTAGAAGTAATTGTATATCTGCAGATGCCTGCATTACACGTTTGAGAGTAGAAATAAATGACATACATTCTATTAATAAAGACGAAATATCTCAATTAGGCTACGAACATGTCACAATTGCAGGAAACCATAATGTACAGATATTAGTAGGCACCAATGCCCAGTTCATTGCGGATGCAATGAACGATATATTAATGTAAAGGGGACTATTATGAGAATTATTAAGATCTTCAACAACAATTCCATTGCGGCTATCTCACCAGAATTAGGAGATATTATCCTAACAGGTTCAGGAATAGGATTCCAGAAGAAGGTAGGGGATAGTGTTGATTCCACTAAAATAGAAAAGACATATATGTTTAAAGAAGACCCTCATAAAAGATTAGAAAGAGAAGATGATATCTCTCCTGATTGTTATGAGATGACTGATAAGATTGTCTCTCGAGCAATTAAGAAGCTTAAATCACGCTATTATGGGGAAATATTCCTCACTATGACAGATCATATCTCTTTTGCTTTAAAACGTAAGCAGGAGAATATCAGAATCCCTTATGTCGTACTTGGAGATGTAAGTATTCTTTATAAGAATGAATATGAAATAGGTTTATGGGCATTAAGCTATATTAAGAAGAAAACAGGTATTACATTGGATCTAGAAGAAGCCAATTATATAGCCTTGCATTTAGTGAACTTTTCAATGGACAATAATACCCATAATGCGACTAAGATATTAAGCTTTGTGACTGATATTATCGGTATTATTGAAAATAGTATGAAGGTGACTATTTCTCCTCAGTCACTCAGTTATGCAAGACTCTCTACGCATTTAAAATACCTAGCTGAACGTATCTTTACAGGGCAGGAAATAAACCTTAAAGATACAACAGAAGACATTAGACAACTATTAAAAGAGAACTTAAGACTCTCAATGTGTATCAACCGTATTGTGAAACATATAAAAGAGAAATATAAATATGATTTATCACCGGATGAACAGACATTCTTGTGCATACATATTAAACGTATCATGCAGTAAAACTATAAAAAGATGCATGTTGACTTTGATTTTAGTGTAAACTATAATGAATATGAAAGAAGGAACAACTAGTAAGCGGTTGCCCTTGGATTTGTATGTTTGAAATAATTACCTCAAACTTTTGCCGAGAGCGAGGTAGTTATTTTTTTGCGTTCTTATCAAAAAATCATAATAAACTATTAATTATTGGTATGATTAAATTATCTATTTCATGTTCTGCTGACTTCAAATGCCTAAAAATATCATAAAATAAGATATGAAAACGCTTGCGTAATATAAAAGATACTGTTATACTGATTGAGTCAATGTGGATTGTTACTCTAAGCAGGCAAGACCAAATAAAGATTATGACATACATTTTTTTGTCATACTTTATTTGGTCTTTATTTTTTGTAAAAATCCATGTTTGAATACTCATTTCATCAACTAGGAGCATGAAATGAGACAAAATATTAAAGAAAGGAAAAACAAGATGAAAGGAAAGAAAGTCATTACTTATGCAGTAAGTTTTCTTGTTGCATTAGGCTGTGTATCAGCTTTTCCAGTGACTGTAAAAGCTGATACAGGGTATGAAGTCTATCCTAATCCACATTCTATGAATTATAGTGATGGGGATTATGAAATGACAAGTCAGGTCAATGTTGTCTATGAAGATGGTATTGATGAAGACACAAAAGCAAGACTGAATGAAGTTCTTGCATTAAAAGGCATGAATGCAAGTGTTTCTAGTGAAAAGAAAGCCGGAAAGACAAACATTCTTGTTGGTGTGAAGGGTTCTAAACAATATGTAGATTCACAGTTTGGAACAACTTCAGCAGGTTTATTTGATAAACTTGATTCTTATGCTTTAAAGTCTGATAAAGGCACTATTTCTATCTTAGGTAAAGATACAGATGCTGCTTTTTATGGACTTACAAGCTTATATCACATTTTTAAACAGGTAGAGGGGAAAACAATTAGAAACTTCTCTATCGAGGATTATGCGGATGTTGCAAGCCGTGGATTTATTGAAGGTTATTATGGGAATCCATGGTCAACAGAAGATCGTTGTAAATTGATGGAATGGGGAGGCTATTATAAGCTTAATTCTTATTTCTATGCTCCTAAAGATGATCCAAAGCATAACGCTAAGTGGCGTGACCTTTATACAGAAGAAGAAATCAATACAAAGATCAAACCACTTGCAGAGGCTGGAAACAAATCTAAATGCCGTTTCGTATTTGCCTTACATCCTTATATGAATCACCCAATCCGTTATAACTCTGAAGCAAACTATCAGGCTGACTTAAAGGTTATGCAGGCTAAGTTTAAACAGGTTATTGATGCTGGTGTTCGTCAGATTGCGATTCTTGCAGACGATGCTCCTAATGTAGGTGGTGCTAATTATACAAGAATGTTGACAGATATGTCTAACTGGCTTAAAGAATTACAGCCTTCTTACCCTGGCTTAAAGCTCACATTACCATTCTGTGTTCAGGAATATATGGGATGGGGTCAGTCTTACTATCAGAACTTCCCTGAAAACGTACAGATTATCATGACTGGTGGACGTGTATGGGGTGAAGTAACTAATAACTTTACTTCTTCATTCACTAATACTGCAGGTCGTGGTCCTTATATGTGGATCAACTGGCCATGTACTGATAACTCTAAGAAACACTTAATCATGGGTGGTTATACAACATTCCTTCATCCAGGTGTTGATCCTTCTAAGATACAGGGTATTGTATTAAACCCAATGCAGCAGTCTGAACCAAGTAAAGTCGCAATATTTGGTAATGCCTGCTATTCATGGAATATCTGGCAGACTGAAGAAGAAGCAAATAAGTGCTATAATGCATCATTCAAATATGTAGATCATAATGGTTATGAAGAAACTGAAGCATCAACTGCTTTAAGAGAATTATCTAAACATATGATCAACCAGAACATGGATAGCAGAGTGACTCGTTTAGAGGAATCTGTTGAATTAAAAGAAAAACTCAATGCATTCAAGACTAAACTATCTAAAGGTGAAAAGATCACTGATGAAGAATTTGATGACATCATCAACGAATTCACAGTATTACAGAATGCGTCTCAAACTTATCGTGCAAGCGGTAATGAAAGAATTAAGTCTCAGATTGTTTACTGGTTAAACTGCTGGGATGATACAACAAATGCTGCTTTAAACTATATTAAAGGTATTAAAGCTGCACAGAATGAAGAAGATAATGCAGCTATCTGGGACTATTATGCCAATGCACAGGCTGCTTTTGAAAAGAGCAAGTCTTATGGTTTCCACTATGTAGACCATTTAGAATATGCTGAAGTAGGTGTACAGCATATCGTACCATTTATTAAATCATTAGATTCTTATTTATCTGAAGTCGTATCTACAATCGTTAATCCAGATAAACAGATTGCGAAATATATCACTAACCGTGAAGATACTCCAGATGGTAAAGAAGATAACATCCTTGATGGTAATGCTTCTACAGAATTAGTTTACAAGAGCCCTAATACTATTTCTGCAGGTACTTATGTAGGTATCAAGTATTCTAAGGCAATTGATGTAAACCATGTCATCTTTAGAATGGGTGCGAACTCTAACCCTAGAGATACATTCTTAAAAGCAAAAGTACAGTATACTACTGATGGTAAGAACTGGACTGATGTCAATGATACAGAATATGACTTACCAAACAATGTAGAATTAACAGACCTTAACCTTAAGGGTGTTAAGGGTATCCGTATGATTGCAACTGAAGATAAGAGTAACACTTGGTTAGGTGTAAGAGATATCTTAGTTAACCCAACAACTACTCCTTCTACAAGCACTGATAAGGGTACATTATCTATGACTAAGATTGGTGTAAAGGGTGGTTCATTAGATAACTTATTAGATGATAATGAATCTACATATGCGCATTTTGCTGAATCTCCATATAAAGCAGGAGAAATCAAGGACTATATTCCAGTAGATGCTGCAGTGACTCTTACATTCAATAACCCTAAGAAGTTAGGTACTATTAATTTCGTACAGGATAGTGGTACTGATAAGCTCACTAGATATGCATTAGAATATACAGAAGATGGTACAACTTGGAAGACATTAAAAGAATATGCTGGTAATGATACAGTTCATTTAAATGTAGAAGATCAGGATTTGACTGCTAAGGCAATTCGTGTAAGAAACCTTGAATTAAATCTTTCAAGTAATACAGCAGGTTATTGGTGGAAGGTAAAGACATTCAACCATACTGATGTTGTCAATGAATATGATGACAAGGCTGTTTATACAAATACAGACTATAAGTTACATTCTAAGAGTACATTAGACCAGACTGCTTTAGTGTATACAAAAGAAATGACTTTAGCATCTAAACAATATGTAGGTGTGAAGTTATCAAGAGTTAAAGATTTAAAACAGTTAGAACTTGATTATAGTGGTGAAGTTGTATTAGAAGCTTCAGTGAATGCACATGACTGGGTAGAAGTAACTGATTTAAACAAGAACCTTCCAGATGCACGTTATGTACGTTTAATCAATAAGAAGACTTCTGATGTGAAGTTAACTATGAATAAGTTTGTGGTACATTCTACAGAAGTCACTGCACCATACTTATATAAGACAACTATGACTGTTGAACCTTCTTGGGGTGTTGCAGAAGATTCTAGAAACAATGGGGCTGCATTTGATGGCAACATTGATTCTACAACTGAATTTGGTGACTTCCCATTAGAAGGACAGTATATTATCTATGACTTAGGTCAGATGAGAAATATCGATAAGATTGCAATGTATTGTCAGGATAGTGCCTATAACTATATTAGAGATGGTATTATCAGTGTTTCTAGTGATTTAGAAAACTGGACAGATGTTGTGACAATTGGTGATGGTGTTGAAAACACTGGTGATTCAATGGTTAAATGTATCGATTCTGATGCAGGATACAAAGCATCTAGTACATATCCAAACAAAGTATATGTATCAGGTACTGCCAACCATGTACCAGCGCGTTACTTAAGAATCTTGTTTACAGCATCTAACCATTCTAGAGCTGTTGTATTCAACGAAATCATGATTAATGATGGAGAATATACGCCTGAAGATAATGACCCTACATTTGATTCTAATGTCACAGAAGCAAAAGGTTATAAACCTCAGTATATGATTGATGGTGACCTTTTAACAGCTTATAAACCAGGATCAAATAAAGCAGGTTATATCACTTATACTCTTTCTGATAAACTTAATGTGAAGAAATTCAACATTATCCAGAAGGGTGAAATCAGCAATGCAAAGGTATATGCACTCATTGATAAAGAAGTAACAGCTAGAAATGTACCTGAAGAAGATAAAGAATGGGTACAGTTAGGTACTTTAAGAAAATCTTTAAATGAATTCTATATCCCTCATGGTAATGTATATAAGTTAAAGTTTGAATGGGAAGAAAACCATATTCCTACTATTTCTGAAATTATTACATTAACTGATGATGAATATAAGAGTGAATGTGCTAAGGACTTGAAGAACTACATTGACTCTTTACATGTAGATGAAGATAAGTACACTTCAACAAGTTATAAAACATATAGTACTGCAAGAACTAAAGCATTAGAAGTATATAACACTCAGATGGGTGAAAAGGATGCCTTAGAAGCAGCAAAAGCTGAACTTAAAGCCTCTTATGATGCGTTAGTAGTACGTGGTGATTTAAAAGCTCTCGATCAAGAAATTGAAGATATTGAAAAGCTTTCTAAAGATGACTATACAGAAGAAAGCTATAACGCATTAGAAAAAGTATTAGTAGAAGCAAAGAAACTAGTGACTAATAAAGATGCCACTGAAGATGCAGTCAATACAATGATTGAATCATTACGTCAGGCTAAAGCAGGACTTGTCACTAAAGCATCTATGAGTAAACAGGAACTTAGAAACTACATCGATTCTAATAACTTAAATAATTTAGATACTTCTATTTACTTAACTTCTACAGTAACACCATTTAATAAAGCATTAAATAATGCAAAAGACATCTTAAATAAAGAAGATGCAACTGTTACTGAAGTAGAAGATGCTTATAAGGCATTACAGGATGCAAGAAAGAACTTAGTTCTTAAAGCAACTGATACAGAAATAAAAGCATTAGAAAATAGAATGGCTTCTTATAAAGAAGAACACTATACAGCATCTAGCTGGAAAGACTTTGAACTTGTATTAAATGAAATCAAAGAAGAATTAAAAGCTGAACATACAAGTGCTGAAATTGAAGCTTTAACTCATAAGTTAGAAGAAGCTTCTAAGAAGCTTGTGACTCGTGGTCATACAGCTGAACTTGAACTATTACTTGATCAGGCTAAGAAGACTGATAGTAAGTTATATACAGAAAAGAGCTATAAGAACTTATTAGACGTCATTGAAGCAACTGAAAAAGCATTAGAAAATAAGAATGAATTAACTCAGGAAGAAGTAGATGCATTAACTGAAGACTTAAGAAAAGCTATGGAAGCATTAGAAAAGTTACCAGTTATTACACCAAGTATTCCTGAAGAAAAACCTACTACTCCTTCTAAACCAGAAGAAACAACTAAACCAGAAGTAAAACCAAGTACTAAACCAGCAACTGGTGATACTACTATGGTAGGAGTATTTGCATTCTTCTCAATGATCTCATTATTAGGTTATGTATTATTAAAGAAGAAAAAAGCTTAATATTACTAGGAAGAACCTCGTTGGAGGTTCTTCTTTTTTAGCTGTAGTAATAAATACAACATATAAATATGTTACAAGGAGTGTAAATATGTTACAAATAACAAATTTACTTGGTGAAATTGTTACATATAATAAGGTGATGTGCTATACTAAGCTTTGTCAACCACGTTTTTATACATTTTTTGTAAAATATGTATACTTTCGTGCTGCTTTGGGAATGGGAGATATAAAAGATGAAGAAGAAGTTGGGATTCATGACTGATCATCGTTTTATTAGTGATTGGTTCTTTCTTGGTAGTACTTGCACTACTTGTCTATTTAGTCGCAAAACCAGGACCTATCGTATCTAGAAAGGTACAGAAAAGACCTCTTGCAGGTAAGATCATTTCCGTTATTATTAGTATATTCTTAATTATAGGATGTATCTTTATCCAGTCTGGTAAAGCAGCCTACAATAAAGTGACTAGCGAATATGATTATGTAACATATTCACTCGTAGTTAGAAAGAATAGTAAATATAAAAAGATGGATGATCTCTTAAAGAAGACAGTAGGATATAATCCTAATGGAACTAAAATAAATGAAGCATTGAACCGTTTAAGTAAGAAAGTATCTAACTATGGTGTGAGTGAGTTGTATGGTGTAGAAGCGATTGTAGATGCATTATATGATAAAAAAGTAGATGCAATACTTATTAATGAAGGTTCTAGAGATCTAGTCACAGACTATAAAAAGAACTTTGATAAAGATACAAGAGTGATTTGGACAACAAAGTTTAAATCATACAATAAGATTAAAGAAGAAAAGACATTGGATGTATTAAAGAATCCTTTCTGTGTATATATTTCTGGTATTGATTCTCGTGGAAGTGTACAGGAAGTATCACGTAGTGATGTCAATATCTTAATGACTATTAATGTTCCTGAACATAAAGTATTATTGACTAGTATTCCTAGAGATGCTTATGTGACTTTAGCAGATGCTTCTCAGAAAGATAAACTCACACATTCTGGTTTAACAGGGACTCAAAATACAGTTAAGACAGTAGAAAACTTCTTAGATGTAGATATTAGCTATTATGCAAGAGTTAACTTTGAATCATTAGTAGAAGTAGTAGATGCTTTAGGTGGAGTTGATGTTTATTCAGATAAAGACTTATCTGTATGGAATGGACAGCCTATTAAAGAAGGATGGAACCATATGAATGGTCAGATGGCTTTAGCCTTCTCTAGAGAAAGACATGCCTATACTACTGGTGATCGTCATAGAGCACAGAACCAGCAGGCAGTTTTACAGGCTATTATTAGAAAGATGGCATCTCCTGCAATCATTACTCATTATACTGATATCTTAAAATCTATTGAAGGTACATTTGTGACTGATATGCCGATGAACGAAATGGCTAGAATTGCGAATGATCAGTTAAATACTAATGCATCATGGTCATTCCAGTCTTCTATGGTAGCAGGTAATGGTCTTATGATGAAGGGTGGATATTATATGCCTGATACAAGACTTTATTACCTTATTCCTGATGAAAATAGTGTAGAACAGAATAAGCAGTATATTAAGAAAATGTTGAAGGGTGAAGAATTCACTGTAGAGTAAGCAGACGAAAGTCTGCTTTTTCTTTTTTCTCATTCAGAAGCTTCAAACAGATGTATATATTGACTTTGGTTTGATTGTAAACTATAATGGAGACGAAAAGAGGAACAGCCAGTAAGCGGTTGTCCTTGGATTTGTTTTTAGTAAATGACTACCTCAAACTTTACCAGGGAGCGAGGTAGTTATTTTTTTACGTTCTTATCAATAATGATAAGAAGTAATCTAACAACAAGTGTTAATAAAGACATGATCAGTGTTAAACATGTCAACACAATCATGACTATTTCATACGTTGTCATTAGGCATCACCTCCGTTTTCAACTTAAAAGAAGAATTACGAAGGGTTGCGTACCTTCGTCATAACGACCAAGGATAACCACCTACCGTATACGGTTGTTCCACGCATAAATTATATCATAGAAATCTATCTGCCTGGGTAAGTAATCAATTATCACAATTTCATAATAAATCACAATTTATTGGCAGAAATACAATACACAAAATAACCTCTAGGCTATTCGCTTAGAGGTTATTTTTATGCTTAAGTTTGTGAATGAAGATGTTAGTCTTCTACTCTCAAATCATATTCTCTAATAAGTCTTCGGGCAATCATCTTATTCACATAAGTCCTCTTAATAGTGATAGTGCGTTCACCATTAGAGTAAATACAATGGTCCCCTTTCGCATGTCTAAGGAAATGATAACCATTGTTTTCTAATATTCTTTTGAATTCTATGATTGAATATGTTCTTGCTTTCATGGCCCTTCCTCCTTGTCTATCTCTATTCTATCATAGTTATAATATTTAATGATTATTTTTCATATAACGACATAATTAATCATAATTTACTGTAAATGCTAAATTATAATTATTTTTTAATGCTTTTATAATAATTTATTATTGCATTGACTAAATGTTTGTACTATACTAAGACCCAACAAAGGCGAAGACGAGGAGAGTAATCTATGACAGAGACTCTAGCGAGTAAGTGATTGGTGGAAGACTTACAGTTAAGTGATAGATGAAGAACACCTCTGAGCTGTCTACCCAAAGCGTAATGCAAGTAGGCTAGAACGTTCTTTCAGCGACGTTACCGCTGGCGGGTATCGCATGCTCTTTGAAGTATGTCTGTACTTAGTTATAGACTCAACGACTTAGTAAGATACTCGCACCACAAAGCGAGTTTTTTTTGACTCAAGTATAGGAGGAAAATATAAGTAACTAAATATATCGACTATTGTGATTAAATGTGTTCAAATCTCCTCAAAGGAGAGCGTTAAAATGAAAACATCAAATATCACAAATTATAAATTAAAGGATTTTACTGAACTTTTAGGCGTATCTGTTAAGATGTTATAACGTTGAGATAGAAAAGGAACTTTAAAGGCAAACCGAACCAAAACTAAAGGCATTATTATACTTATAATCATCATTTACTAAATCAAGTTACATTTTTAAGATAGTTTTATAATGTAAAAGAATTATTTGAATACCCACAGACCACAGGTTAGTGAAAATTAAATTACATTAACGCCGATTAAAAGGCGTTCATGAAGCTGAACTGAATACATGAATTTTCTATTTGTTCTATAATTAGATTAGAAATTAGATGGAGAACTCATGCAGGATATTGTTTCAATACTCCATGTGTTCTCCTGCAGGCTGCAAAGGGTTTCATAAGTATAAAAACTGATAGAAAGGGATGAGGAAATTGCTGAAGAGCTTCAAGACGGAAATAA
>OMEW01001073.1_pt1 | contig 11438 bp, 9 predicted proteins | sample 1645471 | NCBI WGS metagenome assembly OMEW01 (sample SAMEA103958126, study PRJEB25191) | human gut metagenome | reverse complement strand
TCTTCTTTGGCTAAAGCTGTCTTTGAATTATTAGATCAGTCAGTCTTCAAGACAAATATGTCAGAAAATCAAATTGTTTATAATCAACTTGACGATGAGCAAACCAAAGCAATAAAGACAATAATCGAAGACGTAGGTCAAGTAGATTCACGTATATTCTTAGAGTACATATTTCAGAATACAGGTGGTATATCATTATCATCCATCGCTGATAAGTATAACCTTCCGAAAAGCTCTGTCCATCGCAAGATAGAAGATTTTAAGAAAAAAAATTTCTCTACTTATGTGCCTAATAATGAAGAGGAAGGTATTTCTTTCTTGCAAAATATTGCTTTAGCTTTGGACAAAATATCAGAAACGGGAGTATTACCATTATGACAAACGTAGAATATATGAACATCATAAATGATTTCCTCAAGAACCCGATAATTCCTGAGGTGAAAGAAGACATTATAGTATCAGATAAAGAATTGGCCAGCATTAACGACTTATTCGCTTCGAATGATGTGCCTGTCAATTATTTGCATCTACGTCCTAAAATCAAAGAGAATCAGATATGGACAATTAAAAGAAGTTATATGGATTACGAAGGAATACTCCAGTCGGCTGCTGCTCCTATTATGGTTTTATTGGTTTCTCAAGAAGAAATGATAGGAGAAGATGGAATGTTTGTTAGAGTATGTCCTATATCTCCATTTGTTGAAATGGCTTCTGAGAATGATCAAATTTGTGAAGAGGAATCAATAACAGGTTTTCCTTTCTTTATAGAGAGATGGAATGAGCAGCCAATTCTTACTGAAATTCTGGATAAATACGTAGGTGATTATTATTTGGATAGCTCTTCCAAAGACTGTAAGTTGACAAATGATCAAGAAGAATTCAGAGAAATAGAAATATCAAATGCTCGATTCTTAAACCATTCTGTGATTGCGTTTATGAATAATCTTGAAAGGTCTGAGAATTTTTCATTCTCTGTAGATGTTAACTATGAGGATTATTCTAAGACAAAACACATGCCTCAAATGAATGTCCTTAAGCCAAGATTGATTCCTCTTAATGGACATGAAGAATATGCGATGGCTGCCAGAACCAATAATATTGTTTCTGAGAATGATTGCATTGAGTTCAATTATGAGCATATGCCTTTCTTTATTGAGGTCAGGAAAAAGAAAGCAGAGTTCATTTTAACTATTATTCCAAAAGTAGAAGTAGTACTGCGGAATCTAGAAAACAAACAAATAGAAGGTACCTCAAATTCTGAGAGAATAGTATATGGAGGTTTGCGAAAAGGTTTATACCAAATAGAATCTCCACTTCTGAATAAAACGATAACAATTAGATTAAAGTAATAATATGGCAGGAACTTACATCCCACTCATAAAAAGAACTAAATGGGTTGATCTTAGTAACGAACATAAAAAACTAAGAGAAACTGTAGAGTCTGATCTAAAAGAAGGCTGTAACAAAGGCAATATCCAACCAATAATGTTACAGGGGGCTTTTGGTATTGGTAAATCAACAACATTATACTATCTATTCCATTACGGTTGGGAAGTGCTAAAAACGCCTACCTTCTACATGCCTTTGGCTAAGATTGTTGATGCTGTAAAGAAGGAAGCAGAGTCATTGGAATCTGGTAAGGTTCAAAATAACCAACTTAGCAGAATTATCAATAGTATCATTAAAGAGCAGATCGACAAATTGAGAAACTCTAATTGGAATGATATAAGCGATATTGATTTCCCTGATTTTAAGTCTGGTGATGATTCTGAGAATCCAAGCTTAAACCAGTATTTGGAAGATTTCATTCCTGTCACATTGGATTCAAATAATACCAAAGAATCAGAAATTAGCAAACTTGTTTTTTCCGAAGAAGTTATCCGCCAAGCATTAGAAAGCACTACACCTCCTATACTCCTTGTGGATGAATTTGAGTCAAAATTCTATGAACTCAAACGTTATGTTGAATCATCTGGGGGTGGTATCCTTCGTGAATTGTTTGATCAAGTTGTTCAGACAAAACCTTTCTTATTAGTTATTGGCAATGGACCAGCTTCTGGCTATGAAGTAGTAAAAGAAAAGGGAACAGATGGAAATAATGATAGCGAAACAGCTGCTAATAGAAGACTGAAGACAATTCAGATTCCATTTCCAACGGTAGCCTTACTTAAACGTAAGTTTATGAAGGAGTGCGCTAATGGATATGTGAATTTTATATGGTGGATGTCTCGTTGTCGTCCAGGTCATATACAGAAATTGTGGGATGCCATTGATTATAGTATTTATAAGGAATATGATGCAACAGAATTCCTTGTAAAGGACATTTTCAATGAGCCAATAGATGAAAGTGGTGAAGAAGTAAAATACCTAAAGGTTTCTTATTTCAATCAAATGAATAGTTACATTCGTCCGATTGTTGGTAGACTTTTACTAGATTTTGAACCACAATCCATTAAGATTGAGGATTCATACAGAGAGGCAATGAAGGATAGTGCAGAAGATTTCTTCTGTACAGATGAGTTAGTATCTGTAGTAAAAGAACTCAATCCTGCAATTAGTGATGATTTTTCTGCATATCTTGAAAAGTGTAAAGAACAAGGGAAATACACAAGCGTTGATTATATAAGAAATGTTGGTAAGTATTTTAGCTATATTCTCTCTGCTTGTTCTAATTCTGACGGTAAAATTGCTTTTTCAACTGCATGCAGAAATAACAAAGAGAAAGCACTTGCTACAACTTTCTTGATTCCATTACTAGAGTTAACATACGACTTTATTAGTCAGTATGAGGATAATGAGGATCAAGTAACACGAGAGACAAAAGATTTTATCTTAGATTCTATCAAATTTATTGAATCTTCTGTCGAAGAGGAAACAATTGATGATAACTTTGAGAATCTTAATAGTATTTTTGAAACTTGCAAAATTAAATCAGGAAATGAGATTTATATGCAGTATTCATTACGTGCCATTAGGGAAATCATTGAACAGCCTATTGGCTCTCCGAAGTTGAAATATAAGGATATGAGTTTGGATAAAAAACTTGAATCCTCAAATTTCAGACAGAGTGTCCTTTTGACTTCTCGTAGTAGTGACAATACAATTATCTTTGTACCTATTTTAGAGGATGAACCTTTAAAAAAGTATATCCTCAGGCTTAAAGACTATATCAAATCACAAAAGAATGACTTGCATACCAATGCAAGTAAAACTATTAGAATAGTATATCTCCAAGAACATGAATATATAAGCCAACTGAAAGAAGAAGTATGTAAGGATGGTTCAGGTAACCTTCTGCCAATCTGTAAAATGAAAAAGTTGGTTTTTGAGGATTACAATCACTATCAGTTCAATTTTGGGGGACAAATAGCAGATTTTATTGACTCTGTGGCAAAAATTGTCATAGTAGCTGGATCTTGCAATGATATTGTTTTGATTGACGACAATCGTACATACGACTTCCATACAGCCATTGACGTTATTAAAAATAGAGAATGGACAAAGCAAAAGGAGGCTATTAGAACAATTGAACACTATTCCAGACTTGTATTGGAAGGGGATAGTTGTGTTATTAACACAATTTCTCTTGCGCAGAAAAAAGACCATGAGTCAGCAATGGAAAACCTAATCTGCGAAAAGAGGGATTATGAAGACAATATTCTTTGGGATTTTACCAGTCTTGAATCTGCAGATATAACTGATACAAAAAGTAAGTATCTTGCAATGTACTATATATTGGAGAATGCAAAGAAGCCTACATCAAGTTATCAATCATTATTAAAGATCCTTCAAGAAGTAGGAAACTTTAGAAATGCTTTGTATCTGCCCCCAATTGAAGATAGGATTAACGAATCCTTATTCTTTGATCAAATATTAAATATTTTATCAAGAGAAACTGCCAGTAAATTGATGAGTTCTTATGATAATGAAGACTACATCATTAAACATCTGTGTTCTTTCACAGCTATGATGAATAATGAGAGATCTGTAAGTAAGTTGGACGAACTGCTGACTTTTATGAAGGATTCTCTAAATGATCATTGGATAGCTTCATATAATAATGATATGTCTTATGGATTTAGCAAGGGGCGTACATTGATAAAATTGCTATATCTTAAAGCGTATATCGAAAAGATTGATTTCTCTTTGTTGCGTAGTCAGTTGAATACAAGAATTGAAGAAAAGCAAACAGAGCTTGTTTCAACAATATCGAATTCAACTCAACACATAGCAGCTATAACAGATTTGTTGTATTCTAAGAATTATGCGAAAGCGAATCCAGAGAAAATGCCTTTCCAAGGATATGTATCTGAATTACAATTGGTATCTAGATTACTGTCAAACTGTAAGAGAATCGTATTAGAAGACAAGGATGGTGTATCAATATTTGCAATAATTTCATCAATCGTATGGAGAATCTCAAATATAGTTTCACAAGCCAAAGTTGTTGAACATCAAATTAATGGTATTTTGATATCCTTAAAGAATAAGAAGGAACTTATCGAGAAAGAATATCAGTTACCTATCAATACAATATATCAGGATTCATTGACATCAAAACTTATTAACCTTTCTGATCTTAAGCCTAATGGTCAGCCACAAAGATATGATGGTGATTGGTGTTGGACACAGTATGCTAGATATTTGACGCCAAGATCAGAAGTTCAAAATGTCATTGATGCAAAATTGCATCCTGCAAAAGAAACTTCAATTGACGAGTCTGATATTCATAAGTTCAAGGCCTTTCTTCAAACAAGTTTGACTAATTCTACATATAAAGTTCGAATGGACGAAACCTTAAAGTTCTGTAGAGATTGTCAGGCAGAAGCATTGAGTTATACCAAGGTTTATGAATATATCAAAGATTTATTAAAAGAGTAACCATATGAATATTGATAAAATTACAAAGCAATACAATAAGGCTCTTGAGATAAAAAAAGGTGATAAATATGCCGAAACTCTTAAATTAGAGCTTAGCAAGCAAGAGTGGCAAGATGAGCTTAACGCAATTGAGGAAAGGATTTCAAACATCCTTACCAAAAAAGATTTTGAAAAATGCACAAAGCAACTTGAACAGTTATTTGATTCTTGTATGAAAAAATGACAGCTCCAGGGTTAGATGCATTTGTGTCATGGGTTGAGGAACATACAAAGAATAACGAAAATAATATTGCTAAATTGCGAGATTTCCTAAAAGGTAATTATGAAACATATTCTTCTAGAATTGATTCAATATTAAGTACACTTGAAAACATTTCTTTTGATGATGACAAGTGTATATTTAATAAAATCATCTCTGAATTTAATAAAAAGTTGAAATCAGATGTCTCAGCATTTGTTAATAAGCCAGATGAATTTGAGAATAATATTGATGGATTCTTGACAGATTTAGAGGATGAATTTGTTGGTTTAGCAGACATTTCTGAATTGGCTTATACAAAGGTAGAAGATCTATATACGGAAGAACAAAAGAATGATGAGACAATATCATTCTATTCCGAAATAATTAAGCAGTCTATAAAAAATGGACAGAATCTTACAGCACTTAATGAGTCCGAAAATAAGTCAAAACTATACTTGCGAGTAAGAAACAGAATCGCGTCTATTAAGAAAGTAATAACCATACTTTCTGATACTGGCATCTCAAGTAATTCGGATGATACACTTAAGCAACTTTTCAAGAAGTTCGATGACACCATGTTGGCAACAAAAGGAGATGTAGCTGAATGCTTGAATAATTTTATTAAGAATACTTGGAATGATATTGAAGCCAAGTACATTGACATAAAAGAATTCTATGCAGAAGATGAATTGTCGTTTAATAAAACTTGGGATGGATTCGAAAAAGAAGGTGAGATAGATCTGCTCATAAAGAATTACAAGACAGTAAGAAACGCTAATGTACTACCACAGATACTTACTGTGAAATTTGAGGAAATCGTTCCAAAACTAAACAAATGTCATAATGAAATTGCAAAGCTCCATAGTTCAGAAATAAAGATTTTTGACGAAGTAAAAGACTGCTTTGATGAATTCTTGGCAAACTATAACAAGACCAAAAAAGCTATGTTGGAAAAGATTGCAAAAACTCATCCAGAATTACAAAATGATATTGACTCAATATATGATTCTGAAAATGGAACTCTGGCAACAATTGTGAATGGTTTAGGGCCACTCTCTGATTTTATGAATTCTATTTCTGATGAAACTTTAGATACAATGCTTGAGGATAAGAATAAAACTCAGCAGATATTTGAAGACATCATGAAAAAATCTGGATTGGAAACAGAGATAAACTGGCTTCAACAAAAAGAGTCTTTAGAGTTAACGCCATCTGATTTAGATCATGACTATCTCCGAAAACTATTGGAGAGTGGACTTATTAAATTATCATATACAAAAGAATACTAATAATGACAAATATTGATATAATTCAGGCATTGGATAACATACGAATAAACAATTTGTATGTGCACAATTCAGAACTTGAAGGTGCAAAGTTCTCGAACGAGAAGTTGAAAGATCGAAAAGTGTATTTGGTAGAAACGCTTGCTGTAATCAATGCACTTGTTGAGCGTGGCACAATGATGTTGTATGGAGGACATGGCGGAGGAAAAACCACCTTGTCTAAGTATTTAGGTCAGTTGTTTTGCCATCTTACCAAGGAAAAGATTGAAGATTGTATATTGAGAGGACATCCACAATTGACAGAAGAAAAAATCCTTGGTAGTTTAGATTTTGCTCAAATGACAGGAAACAAACCACTTGATAATGGTAAGTTGTCAGTGGTCTGGAACGAATTTGTCACATCAAGATGGAAAATCATTGATGAGATAAATCGTTTATCTCCATACGCACAAAATATTCTATTGTCATTGCTCGCAGAAGGGTCAGTAAAATATCATGATCAGAGTATGATTGTTCCTGCTTTCACCCTGTTTGCAACCTTGAACCCAAAGGACAATGCGAACACAGAATTGTCTTTGCCATTCAAGGATAGATTTGCTCTTGCACTTCCGATAACCATGCCTGATTATGACAGTTTCAGTACTATTGGAAAACGAGATAAATCATCTTATAATGATCGTATTGAGGAATATCTTCAGGATGTTAATCTAGAAGAACTTCAAGAAATTGTTAAGAATATTCCATATACAGAAGAAGCCGAATTGTTTATCAACTACATAATTGCTTCATATCGCCTATGTGAAAGAGCCTTTAAGGAGTCTAATGATAACTTGTCTGTTGACAAGATTCTTTGTGAGAATTGTCATATGTGTGCACCAGAAAAAGTGTGCTCAAAAATCAAGTTACCACTAAGCGTCAGAGTAAAAGAAGACCTGTACAGATATGGAAAAGCTCTTGCATGGTTCCTTGGAAACAGAGAAGTCAATGTAAATCATATTGAGGTTTTAGCCCCATATATGATTTGGCATAGAGCTGTTCTGAGCAAAAAGTATGTGTCAACTTTAACTGAACATTGGAAAAATACAAATTCAGGGAAGCAAACATCCATTTTTGTAACAAATATTGATTTAGATGGAACTCGAAATATCATACAAATGATCAAAAATGAGTTTGATGGTATTAAAGATCTTCTTATGGGTTTTGAAAGAGTTAAGACAGGAACACTTTCAGTTCCAGAATTCAATGAGTATCTTAAAGAAATAAGAAACTCATCATATAATTCTCTTGTAATATCTGCAGAGATTGTTCCAGTCTTAAATGAAAAATATGCTCCAGTTTATGATAAGATTGTGTCCTATAACAACCAGATAGATAACTCAAAAGGTGACATTTCGAAGCTTAAGGCTATAAAATCAGAATTAGCATTTAGATATGATATTCCCAATCGACAGTACATTTCAGAGCGAGTTAACCGTTCTATCAAAAAGATAGAAATAAAGGAATATACATTTAAGCTCGAAAAAGATTCAATAATATCGAATCCTCAACTGTCATCTCTTATTCAAGCGGTTATTCCTGGTACCGATCTTGCAAATGGTGACATACAAAAAGTAAAACCATTTAAGTTGTTGGATATTACACGAGATGCATGCGACTTGTCAGTTAAGAGATTGAAAAAATATATCTTTACCTACCAAGGGGACGAAGATTCTGAATTATTCAAATACTTACAAGCAAACAATGTCAATTGATATTGAAACATATAGATTGAAAGCCCAAGAAGCAATTGAGTATGTATTCGTCAAGGAGTATCACAATTCCTTGGGGATTCCTATGCCTATTGTCAAAATGCTTTTGCCGGATGATGCTAATTATTCAACTGGGCAATACTATATTACTATAGATAAGACTTGGCAGATTCATCTTAATTTCGGAAAACTTCCTATAAGTTATCATGAGTTTCAGAATGAAGTAAAAGTACTTACAAGACATGAAATAGAGCACTATATGTGTTGCCCATTTGATGTAATTACTCATTTTAGAATGCTAAAAAGAATTAGAGATGTTTATTATAAGCATTTCTCTCATCTTGGTATAAATATCGAGTATGCGTGTGGAGCAATTTCAAATCAAGCAGCTGATATTATTGTTGATACAAAAAACTATTATAGACATAGTAAAGAAACTTTAAAGAGTGAAATCGATTGGATAAAAATAGGTGCAAATATCAGTGCTTGTCCAAGGCATTGCAAATTAATGTTTCTAACAAAAGAGGCAATTTGGAAAGAAGATCTTGGTATAAATGAAACTGATCCTGAATTTTTAAAAATTGTCCATCAATTAGCTGATTCATTCACGAAAAACGGCATAGAAGATAAATCGTCATTTTTAGATAAAGTTGAAGAATATGCAGAAATATTCTTTAAACTATATGTTGAAGACCAAAAGAATCCCCAGCAGAGTAGTCAACAAGGATCTCAGCAACAGAGCGGTCAGCAGGGACCTCAGCAACAGAACGGTCAACAGGGATCACAGCAACAGAGCGGTCAATGGGGTGTTGGTAGACCTAAAGATGGCGATGAACACGGAAATGCTTTTGTTTTTGCGGATCCTGATAAAGTCAAAGAAGCAATAGAAGTACTCGCAGAAGAAACCTCTGTAGAAGAGTTCATCGACCTATTAGCAATTGCTGGTATTATAGGTATGTCTGATAAGCAGAAGGGAGTTCTTTGGTTTAATGTTCAAAGTGCTAATATCATACCAATTGTTGAATTTTCGAATACAGGAAACAAGTCTTCATATACATATCCCTCTGTATGGAGAATTGGTGACCCAATAGAGGAGCTGGATTTAATGTTAACATATATGACATCTCCACGACTTATTCCTGGAATGACTACAAAAAAGTGGGGATATGTATCTAATGATGATAATGGTACTGAAAGCAAACAAATGGATTTGTTGTTGGTCGTTGATACATCCGGTAGTATGGGGTCTGCGATGAAGGAATCTGCTAATATGCATCAGGCTGTTCTTGCATCATATGGTATTTTATCATACTTTGAATCAACAAAAAGCAAGGTTGCATTTATAGGATTTAGTGATAAAATTGATGCATACGTTGATTGGAGTGATAAATATGATGACGTAAGGGAGCGTCTATTAACAAATGGTCACGGTGGAACTAAGTTTCCAATTTCAAGAATTAAATCAACGTTAGACGTAAGATCTAGAGATCTAGTTACCGTGTTGATTACAAATGGTGACTTAGGCAATATCAATGAATCTGTAAGCTATTTCCGTGATTATTTGAATGATGATAATAAGTTATATATATTTTTACTTGGTGGTTCAAAATCTCTACATAGCTATGAACCATTAAAGAATATTGGCGCTAAAATTTATAATGCAAATAATGCAAACGAATTTTGCGATATGGTTTTAACCGATATGGAATAAGAGGTAAGTATATGAAACAGATAGAACTCGTCGTTGGTGGCATAACCAAGCTGGCAGTTGATGCAATCGTTAATGCAGCTAACCGCTCGTTGTTAGATGGTGGAGGAGTGGATGGTGCTATTCATCGTGCTGCAGGTCGCGAACTCTTGAAGGAGTGCATGACTCTTGCGGTTGCGAGACTGGTCAGAGTAAGATAACAGGGGCATATAACTTGCCTTGCAAGTATGTAATCCATACCGTCGGACCTGTTTTTATGGTAATGGTGACGAGTCTCAGTTGCTGGTTTCATGCTATAAGACTGCACTTGACATTGCTAAGGAAAAGAGCATTTATCGCTTTCCCTTGTATTAGTACTGGTGTGTATGGCTATCCAAAGGCAGAGGCTGCTTAGATTGCGTTGAAGGCAATTCATGAGAGTGACTTTGATGGTAAAGTAATCATCTGTTGTTTCTGTGAGTCAGATGCTACATATTATAAAATATAAAGGGGAATCGTTATGTTCGATAGAACTCTAAACATTTAAATAAATAGTAGGTCAATACGTTATATATAAAATGGAAGTACTAGACATTCACCAACTGATAGGCGGGGTAACAAAATATGATAAGAAGGGGGCTCTGGAGGTGAAGAAACCGAAAAGTTGGTGCAAGAGTGTGAGCACCTTTGCCAATGGTATTGGTGGCAGACTCATTTGGGGTATTGCTAATGATAAAACTATCGGTCGGTCTTGATGACGTAAAAGATGATGCGGAGAAGATCAGCAAAGCTATCAAGTCTCACATTGATCCAATACCTGATTCAACCTCTCGTTCGCAAAGGCTGAAGACAAGGAGTTCGTTGTACTCACAGTGATGCCTGGTGCTCAGATATCTTATTATAACATAGATGATGGACCGATGTAGGCATTTGTTCGTGTTGGTAACTAGAGTGTAGTAGCTAGTATCTTGAAGCACAAAGAACTGGTGCTGAAGGGTAGTAACATGTCGTATGAGCCTTGTGTATTGTTGGAAGTTCGTGGATATGGTATTTACCGTGCTTCGTGCCACATACTTTAAGCGCACTAAACGTTTGTTTGAGAATAGCGACTATGAATCATTCGGCATTATCAACGAGAAGTGTGAACTGATTAATACTGGTGCTCTGCTCGCAGACTATCCTCCTGTTCGCCACTCACATTTGTTCTGTACTCGCTGGAATGAACTTGACAAGGCTAATGGTATGGTGGTTAATTTTTGAATAAAATTATCATTGAAAGATATTTTACCAAAATAAATTGAACAATATTAGCTTTTTACATTGAATTTTGATATATTTGCATTAAACTACAAATTATTTCAATTATGAAGCAATTGAATAGGATTAAAATAGTCCTTGTTGAAAAGAATAAAACGGCTAAATGGCTCTCTGAGCAAGTTGGTAGGAATGTGACATCTGTTTCTCGTTGGTGTACTAATGCTTCACAACCAGATTGGGAAACATTATTTCGCATAGCGGAACTTTTGGATGTTGATGTAAGAGAATTGCTTCATGTAGAAAAGGATAAATCTAAATAAGTATATCAAGATGGCTAT
>OMEW01001056.1_pt1 | contig 11595 bp, 9 predicted proteins | sample 1645471 | NCBI WGS metagenome assembly OMEW01 (sample SAMEA103958126, study PRJEB25191) | human gut metagenome | reverse complement strand
TACAGTTCACTGTACGGCTCGCTTTTGTATTGGTGTTTTCCGCTTAATATTCGATCTTGTCGAGAATCCCTTGCAGGTAAGCGATCGCCACGCCGTAGTTGGTCATCGGGACGCGCTGGGCGCGGGCTTGGGCGACGCGGCTCAATACGTGGCGCCGGTTGAACATACAGGCGCCGCAGTGGATCACCAGGTCGTAGGGCGTGAGGTCGGCGGGAAAGTCCGTGCCGGCAACCACATTGACCCGCAGTGCGGGTCCGATCCGTTTGCGGAGCATGGCCGGAATTTTGACCCGGCCGATGTCTTCGCCCACCGGAGCGTGCGTACAGGCTTCGGCGATCAGCACGCGGGAGTCTTCACGGAGCTGTCCGATGGCTGCCGCGCTCTCCACGAAGTAGTCGATGTCGCCCTTGTAACGGGCGAAGAGCACCGAGAACGAAGTCAGCAAGCTTGCGGCGGGCTTCTGCGCATAGACAGTCGAGAAAACCTGCGAGTCGGTGATAATCAGTTTCGGCGGTGCGGCCAGCGACGAGAGCGTGCCTTCGATCTGGTCGGTGGTACAGCAGACCACGCGGCACTTCTTATCGAGCAGCTCGCGGATCGTCTGGACTTGCGGGAGGATGAGGCGTCCCTTGGGGGCCTGGATGTCCTGCGGCATGACGAGCATCACCACGTCGCCTGCCGAGGCGAGGCTGCCCGTGATTTCGGGCTGGTTGTAGTCTTCGGGCAGGTTGCGGATCAGGGCTTCGCGCAGGGCGTCGAGTCCCGTGCTGTTCGAGGCGCTGACCCGGAGCGGCCGTTGCCCGAAGAGTGCTTCGGCCTCCGCATCGGGCATACCGGCAACCAAGTCGGCCTTGCTGCGTACCACTACCGTCGGAATATGCCTTTCTTCCAAGAGTCGGAACCATTCTATTTCGTCGTTCTGCGGCACGGCTTCGGAGAGGAGAAGGACGGCCAGGTCGGTCTTCTCCAGCATCTTGCGGCTTTGCTGCACACGCAGTATGCCGAGGTCGCCTTCATCGTCGAAACCCGGCGTGTCGATCAGTACGCAAGGTCCCAGCCCGTGTATCTCCATCGTCTTGAGTACGGGGTCGGTCGTCGTGCCCGGCGTCGCGGAAACGACAGCGCTCTGTTGGCCCGTGAGGGCGTTGATCAGCGACGACTTGCCGCTGTTGCACCGCCCGTAGAAAGCGATATGCAGCCGTTCGGCGCGGGGAGTCTGCTCGTTCATCGTGCGAAACTTTTAGAAGCGGAAATCCCGTTTACCTTCGGCGATCGCTGCGAGGTTCTTCTCTGTGATGCGGCGCACACGCTCGTTGAGGTGCATCGGAACCTCTTTCGCAATCATCTTTTCACCCAGGGTTCGGGTTTCGGGCGATGCGTAGTCTTCGAGATACTCCTTGAGGGTCATCAGGGCGTTGGGCGTACAGCAGTTGGCGATCTTTCCGGTCTTGGCCAGCGACATGAAGCGGTCGCCCGTGCGGCCTTCGCGGTAGCAGGCCGTGCAGAAGCTCGGCACGTAGCCCAGTTCCAGCAGCCAACGCACCACTTCGTCCAGCGTGCGGTGATCGCTCACGTCGAATTGTGCGGAATCCTGTTCGGCATGCGTCGTGCCGGCGTAACCGCCGACGCTGGTGCGCGAGCCGCCGCTGATCTGCGAAATGCCGATTTCCAACACCTGCTCGCGCGAGCGCTGCGATTCGCGGGTCGAGATAATCATGCCCGTATAAGGGACGGCGATGCGGATCACGGCGACGATCTTGCGGAATATTTCGTCCGAAATGGCATCCGGGAAGTCCTTGGTGTCGATGTCGTCGGCCGGGCAGATGCGGGGTACGCTGATGGTGTGGGGACCGACGCCGAAGCGGGCTTCGAGGTGCTCGGCGTGCATGAGCAGTCCCGTGAAGTCGTACCGGTAGGTATTCAGACCGAACAGTACGCCGATGCCCACGTCGTCGATACCACCTTCCATCGCGCGGTCCATCGCTTCGGTGTGGTAGGCGTAGTCGCTCTTCGGGCCGGTGGGGTGGAGTGCTTCGTAAGCGGTTTTGTTGTAGGTTTCCTGGAAGAGAATGTAGGTGCCGATGCCTGCATCGCGCAGTTTGCGGTAGTTCTCGACCGTCGTAGCCGCGATATTTACGTTCACGCGGCGGATCGCCCCGTTCTTGTGATGTACGGAGTAGATCGTCTTGATCGATTCGAGAATGTACTCGATCGGATTGTTGCGCGGGTCCTCTCCGGCTTCGAGTGCCAGACGCTTGTGACCCATATCCTGCAGGGCAATCACCTCGCGGCGGATTTCGTCCTGGGTGAGTTTGCGGCGCGGAATGGTTTTGTTTTTCTGGTGATACGGGCAATATACGCAGCCGTTGATGCAGTAGTTCGACAGATAGAGCGGCGCGAACATTACGATACGGTTGCCGTAGATTTTCTCCTTGATCTGTTTGGCCAGCGTGAACATGCGTTGGTTCAGGTCTTCGAGTTCGCACTCGAGCAGCACGGCCGCTTCGCGGTGCGTGACCCCTTTGCCTTCGGCCGCTTTTTGCAGGATCGCCTCGATCAGGGGGCGGTTCGCACGATTTTCGCGGGCGTAAGCCAGCGTTTCGACGATTTCTCCGTCATGGATGAACTCCTCCGCCTTGGAGGATGCGACTTGGTACATATCTTTGTGTTTTTATAAGCTATTCTTGATAATCTCCCCGGCTCCACGAGATGTGGCGGCCGATTTCGTTGAGCTCCCGCTCCAGAGCGGCCAATCCTTCGGCAGCTTCGGCACCGAAGGCGGCCTTGCCGTCGTAGAGGTTGTATTTCGACCGTTCGTCCGGCGGCGAAAGGTTGGGCATCACCACGTTGGCACCGGCCAAAATACCCCGCATCCGGCCGTTGCCCGAGAGGGTGGCGAGCGCGGTGGTCGAAGGAATCAGTGCTGCGGGACACATCAGCCGCAGAATCGACAGCAGGGTGAGCGTTCGTTCGACGCTTCCGGCCGGTTCGTGGCCGAAAGGGGTGTCGCGGTGCGGGATGAAAGGTCCGATACCGATCATCTGGGGTTCGAACTCCCGGATGAAAAGCAGATCCCGGACCAGGTCGTCAGTCGTTTGTCCCGGGCTGCCTACCATGATGCCCGTACCGGTCTGGTAGCCGATCTTTTTGAGGATGTGCAGGCATTCGATGCGGTGATCGAGGGACATCCGGGCGGGATGGAGCCGACGATAGTGATCGGGAGTGATCGTTTCATGCCGCAGCAGGTAACGGTTCGCGCCCGCTTCGAACAGCGCCCGGTAGGAGGTTTCCGTACGTTCCCCCAGCGAGAGGGTGATGGCGCAGTCGGGCCAGCGGCGACGCATTTCCCGGATCAATCCGGTCAGCAGTTCGTCGTTCAGAGCCGAGTCTTCTCCGCCCTGGAGTACGAATGTCCGGAACCCCAGCCGGTAGCCCTCTTCGCAGCAGGCCAGTACGGTTTCCGGGGTCAGACGGTAGCGTTCTGCCAGACGATTGCTGCGTCGAATGCCGCAGTAGCGGCAGTCGTTGCGGCAGTAATTGCTGATTTCGATCAGCCCCCGAACGAAAACTCCGTTTCCGAAATGCACACGGGCGACCTCGCGGGCCGCCCTGTGCAGGTATTCTCTCTCTTCGGGGGACGCATCGGTCAGCAGAAGGCGCAACTCTTCCGGGGAAAGGGTGCGGTTGCGTTTCAACTGATCGACGAGCTCTTTCATAGCCCCGTCGGATTTAGCGTTTAGCCAGCTCCTTCGCGAATTGCCGTTTACCGGCATCGTGCAGGTTGTGGGTGCTGGGACCCGTGATACATCCGCCTTCGCAGGCCATGACCTCGATGAACTTGGCCGGGGCTTTGCCCGATTTGGCATAGGCGCGGAGCAGGGATACGTTTTTCTTGTTCAGGTTGGAGACCTGGATGCCTTCGACCTGCGGCCGGTTGTTGTCCGCCAGGAAGAGCTGTACGGCGCCCATCACGCCTCCGGCCTGTGCGAAGCCGTGGGCGGCCCGGGTCGAAACGAACGGAATGGGGAACGGATCGGTGGTTGCGACTTCGATACCCAGGCCGTCGAAAATGGAGTTGATCTCCTCGAAGGTCATCACGAAATCGACGCATTCGTCGCGGCGTGCCTCCTTGCGTTTGGCTACGCACGGGCCGATGAAGACCACTTGCGCGTCGGGGTGTTTCTCCTTGGCGATCCGCGCGGCGTAATACATCGGCGATCCGGTGCTCGAAATGAAGGGCTTCATCTCGGGGATATGCTTGTTGGCCAGTTCGACCCACGAAGGACAGCAGGAGGTGGTCATGAACGCCTGTCCCTCCTCAATTTTCTCTTCGAGTTCCGCACCTTCATTGCGGATGGTTTCCATGGCGCCCTGCGCTACTTCGATCACGTCCTCGAAACCGATGGCCTTAATCGCGCCATATACTTTTTCCGTGGGGGCGTTGTATTGTCCGAGAATGGCCGGAGCGACGACGGCGACCATCTTTTCTCCTTCGCGCAGACGCTGCAGCACGTCGAACACCTGCGAAATTTCGAAGATCGCTCCGAACGGACAACTGTTGATGCACTTGCCGCAGTAGATGCATTTGCTCTCATCGATATGCTCCACGCCGCGTTCGTCCTTGGTAATCGCCTTTACGGGGCAGGCCTCTTCGCACGGTACGGGCATATAGACGATGGCATGGTAGGGGCAGTTGCTGTGGCAGATGCCGCAACTGATGCAGAGATCGTGGTTGATGACCGCTTTGCCGGCACGATTGAATTCGATGGCGTTTTTCGGGCAGTTGGTGGCACAGGCCCGGGCCACGCAACCTTTGCAGAGGTTGGTGATCTCGTAGTTGGTCTGCACGCACGACGAGCAGGCTTCGTCGATTACGCAGAGAATATTGTCTTTCTGCTGCTGCCCTTTGCGCTCCAGGGCTTTGCGGGCATATTCGGACAGCGGGGTGAGTTCGTCGGTTTCGTCGGACATGTCGAAACCCATCAGCGGGAAAGATTTGTATTTCCACACGGCGCGCTCCTTGTGTACGCAGCAGCGACCCAAAACCCGTGAGGTACGGGGACTCAATTCGATCGGCAAGCGGTCGATTCGCTCGACGAGCTGGTTGTCTTTCCACAATTTGATGAGATTGGTCAGCAACTTGTGTCTGACAATCATTACGTTATTGGTAAGAGGCATGTCGGAATAATAGAATGTTAAACGAAATTTCCGTCGCAAAGATAGGTTATTACCCGTATGTTCACAAACAAATAAGTATAAAAAAGAGAGTAAATATTATTTTCGGATAATTTTGATTTTCAAATTTTATATAATATATTGCAATACACATGAACGGCATTTATGTTTTGACCATCTAATCCTAAATATTATGCTTATGAAAAAATTATTACTATTTTTAATTGGTGGTATCTTGTTAATCGGCACTTATGGTTGTGCTAATTATGAAGAAGATTTGTTGGACGAAATTTCGCCGAAACAAATGTTAGCTACTGTTACGACCGAAATTGAGTTGGCGGATGCGGTGTATCATAGAGACACAGTCTTGGATCCGGCCGCAGAATGATCCGTACAGGCTTGAGAACTTTCAGCAGGCGTACGACAATATAGTATCGGGTGAATCGAAAATTGTCAGGGCATCTGATGAGTTTGCAGCAAGCGCGCGGAGTGTGCGAAAAGAATTCTCAGCAACTGCCAAAACGCAGTTGAAACTGAAAGCTACCCACTATGCCTTGAAAATTTTTCCAAAAACGGAAGAGGAACAACGAAGCCTTGAACTGGACGAGCAGATCAAGATCGCGTATACGCCTTTCAATTATACGTCATTACCTGATGAGGTGACCCAGAGTCTTGTGTTTTCGAAATCCCGGACACAGTTTTGCGAGGAAGATGAGGAGAGGCGTTATTCTGTGACTTACGAGGGCGGTATGATTAAGGATGGACCAGTGGAGCCTGTGACAATTATATTGCCTGTATTATATGCCGTTTGGCCTGTCGAAAAACCGTTCCCTGTTGAAATGGATTTTGAAATCCTTTATGAAGTTTTCCTCCCTAAATATATTACTCTTGGTGAGAATGGATTGAGTGCGGAGGCAATACAAATTTTGGAGCAAGAAGCCATTGCTTTGGCTTTAGATGAAGAGAGACATTTACCAGGTGGATTCCCGCGCGGAAAAGTACTATGTTACGATACTCATTTAAAGCGTTATGTACCGCTGGAGAATCTAAAAATCCGTTTTACGCTGGGTTCGAATATTGAGGAGGTTTATACAGACAAAACTGGATATTATGCTATCAACAATAAATTGATCGACAACCAGGCAACGGTAAGTTTTGTTTTTCAGCACGAAAAATGGACGATTGTCAAGGGTTCTGAGGAAGGAGGACGGATAGAGGAAATAAAGGGAATTTATGGAGAATTAAGAAGTGGTAAAGATTTGAACTTTAATATTAACTCTTCTTCGGCTCCGGATCCCCGCTACGAAATTCATCGTGCAGTCAATTTTTATCATTATGGCGAACACGATTTTATAATTTCTACTTTTGTTAATAACAGAATATCAATAGTTGCATTAGCCGTTGATCCTGGTGGGTGGCAAGGCCGATTTAATTATTGGCCGACTTCTGTGGGGAGAATGCCTTTTATACAAGTTGGCAATTGTAACAGGAATAATCATCCGAGACTAATAGGAACCACTTTGCATGAATTGGGACATTATTGTCAATTTCATTTGCGTGGCGGCACATTCAGTGCGTACGATGGTACTTGGAATATATTGCTCGAAAGTTATGCTTCTTATGCCGGATGGCATATGGGAGAAGCATATTATTTAAATCAGGGTTGGAAAAAAACATCTCTAAACTCGGATATAACAGGTCAAGCAAGGCAAGAATGGGATTATCAAAATACAACCAATAATTATTATACTCCTTTGTTTGTCGATTTGGTGGATGATTACAACCAGGGTGTTGGCTATCCTTCTCGCTGCTACGATCAAATTAAGATGCCTCAATTCGTGGTGAATTTGTTTGGAGCCTATAGAACCTGGAATGATTTTGAAAGTGCACTTCGTAAGTATACAGGGTCATATTTTACAGAAAATCAAATAAATGAATTTCTTTTTTACGAGCGTAGCTGGCTTCAACGTAACGGTTATATATAAAAATGGGTTTATGAGGAAATTCTTATTTTTTGCGTTGTCGGCGATATTTACCGCAGGGACTCCGGCAGGTTGCAATACCGATTACAATGCAATCAGTTATTTTGTGTGGGTCAACGACAGCGATCATAAGATCACTCTTTTCGTAGAATCCGATTTAGGGTGTGAGTTCAAAAATGAAGTGATACTGCCTGGAGAAAGTTTTACTGCGATGGATAATGGTATGGGTGTTTGCCCCGTTCCTTCAAGTTACATTTGGAAAATGACGATTATTTTCGACGATGGGAGGCTTGGATTCACTTATGGTGTCCGTTATTACCAGGACGACGGTCGGTCGTACCCTCCGAATTACGACGCACATTACGACCCTTCGATCGATGATAATTATGTATTCGAGGATTTGAGGGGTAACGGTCGTCAACCTAAAGAGCGTTGGACTTATGTCTTCACCAATGCCGATTACGATGCGGCGGAGGCGATGGTCCCGTTCGAGTAAATAGTTTGTGGCTCTGAAAAACGAACGCCTCCCGAATCTGAAATTCGGGAGGCGTTCGTTCGATGGCGGCCTGTCTTTTGGCTCTAACGATCCAGCTCTTGGAAGAAGCTCTGGAAATCGGCCATGAAAACGTCCTTGCCCCGCAGTACTTCCCGCTTGGCGAGCAGCTCCGAAAGGCGGATGTAGCCGATCACGTAATTGCCGTCCTCGCCCCGATATTGCTCGGTGATGCGGTCGAAGTGGAGGATTTTCAGTACGTCGGTTTCCGTGTATCGCACATAAACTTTCAGCTCCACGTCGGTCGTGTACTCCGGACGGTCGAGGTAGTGCTGTTTCTTGTATTCGTACCGGTAGTCGTGCTGACGGGCCATGATGTCGCTCAGGATCGACGAGGCGGTAGGCAGGCTGCCGGCGCCCTTGCCGAACATGAACTGGCGGTCGTAGCATTCGCCCCGGATCACCACGCCGTTGTATTCGTCATCGACGCTGTAGATGTATTTGCCGGGGGTGACGAATTCGGGCATGACGAACATCGTGAACTTCCGGTCGCTGACCTTGACCACTTGGGCGACCAGTTTGATCTTGACCCCTTTTTCGCGGGCGTACCGGATGTCCGAGTCGTGGATAGTCGAGATGCCGTAGGTGAAGATCCGGTCGGGATGGACATACACTCCGAGCGCGTGAACGGTAATGATGACTAATTTGAAGAGCGAGTCGTAGCCTTCGATGTCGAACGAAGGATCGCTCTCGGCGAATCCCAATGCCTGGGCCTGGGCCAGCGCCGCGTCGTAGGACTCCTGGTGGTCGAACACCCGCGAAAGGATGTAGTTGGACGAACCGTTCAGGATGCCTTTGACTTCGAGCAGCAGGTCGTTGTCGTAGTACTCCTCGAGGTTGCGGATCACGGGGATCGAGCCGCACGACGAGGCGTCGTACAGCAGTGCCACATTGTGTTTCTTTTGCAGGTCGATCAGCTCCGGCAGGTGGCGGGCGAGCATGGCCTTGTTGCCCGAAACGACGGGGATGCCTTTCTGGAGGGCCGCCTTGACGATTTTGTAGGAGGCCGCCGCATCGTCGATCACCTCCACGATCAGGTCGATCTCCGGATTGGAGAGGATCACTTCCGGATCGGTCGTGAAATAGGACGCGTCGATGCTGCGGGGTTTGTTCGACCGCACGCAGATCTTGACGATTTCCGCATGGGCGTTGCGGGATTTGCTGAGTACCTGGAAGATGCCTTGTCCGACTACGCCGAAGCCGAAAAGGCCGATTTTGATCTTATTCATGGGTTGGATGGATGAAAGGGTTGAGGATTCGGTTCAGTTGTTCGTGCTCGACCAGAAACCCGTCGTGTCCGAACGGGGAGTCGATCTGATGGTAGGTGCTGCGCGGCAGCATCCGGTGCAGCGCCTGCATTTCGGGCACGGTGAAGATGATATCGGTCGAAATGCCGACGACCAGACATTCGGCCGTGATTCGTTGCAGCGCCGCTGCCACGCCTCCGCGCTGGTAGCCGACGTCGTGCGTGTCGAAAGCGTTGAGGATCTTGTAATAGGAGTAGGCATTATAACGCCGGCAGAGCTTTTCTCCTTGGTACTGCTGGTAGGTGCAGGCCCGGCGAGAGGAGAAGTCGTCGTTCTCGTCCCGCTGCGAGAGGTCGTAGCCTTCGGGTCCCCGGTAGGTGAGCAGCCCGATAGCCCGGGCCGCTGCGAGTCCCTTCATGCCGGCAGTGGCGTAAGGTTCCCCGAAGGTCGAATCGGCTTCGATGGCCATGCGCTGCGTTTCGTCGATGGCGATGCTCCAGGGCGACGCTTTGGCGGCCGTGGCGATCAGGACCAGCTTGCCGATCCGCTCGGGTTCCTGGACGGCCCATTCGACCGCCTGAAAGCCGCCGACGGAGCTGCCGACCAAGGTGTGGATGCGGTGGATGCCCAGAATGTCGGCCAGCAGCCGGTGGGCCCGTACCATGTCGCGGATCGTCAGTTCGGGGAAATCCTTGTAATAGGGGCGTCCGGTCGCCGGATTGACGTGCAGCGGCCCGGTCGTGCCGTAGTGCGAGCCGAGGATGTTGGCGCAGATGATGAAATGCTCGGTGGGGTCGAGGAATTTGCCCGCCTCGACCGTGTGCGGCCACCACGAGGCCACGTCCGAATCGGCGGTCAGGGCGTGGCAGACCCAGATGACATTGTCGTGGGCCGCATTCAGTTTCCCGTAGGTGCTGAATGCGATCGTCAGTTCGGGCAGAATGCCTCCCCGCTCCAATTCGAAAGGTTGGTTATGACGGTATATATTCATTGTGTTTACAGTCGTTTTAATGCGTTGCCGATCTCTTCTTTCAGGTCGTCGATGTGTTCGATGCCCAGCGAGAAGCGCAGCATGTTGGGATAAACGCCCGAAGCGACCAGTTCGCGTTCGTTGAGCTGGGAGTGCGTCGTCGAAGCGGGGTGTACCAAGAGGCTCCGGGTGTCGCCCACGTTGGCCAGGTGGCTGATGATCTCCAGGTGGTTGAGCAGCGAGGAGGCTTGTTCGGCCGATCCTTTGACGCGGAAGGTCAGTACGCCGCCGAAACCGTTGGTCAGATACTTCTTGGCCAAATCGTGGAACGGGCTACTCTTCAAACCGGGGTAGTTTACGCTCTCGATCTTGGGGTGCTTCTCGAGCCACTGAGCCATTTCGAGTGCATTGTCCACCGATCGCTGTACGCGCAACGAGAGGGTTTCGAGTCCTTGCAGCAGCAGGAAGGAGTTGAACGGACTCTGGCAGGCACCCGTGTCGCGGAGCACTTCGCACCGTGCCCGTACGGCGAAAGCCTGGTCGCCGCAGTTTTCCCAGAAGTTGAATCCGTGATACCCTTCCGAGGGTTCGCTGATCAAGGGGTAGCGGCCGTTGCCCCAATCGAAGTTGCCGCCGTCGATAGCCACGCCACCCATGCTGTTGCCGTGACCTCCGATCCATTTGGTCGCTGCGTGCAGCACGACATTGGCGCCCCATTTGATCGGCTGGCAAAGGTAGCCGCCGGCTCCGAACGTATTGTCGGCGATTACCGCGATGCCGTGTTTGCGGCCGATTTCGGCGATCGCCTCGAAATCGGGGATATTGAAGGCCGGGTTGCCGATCGTTTCGATGTAGATGGCCCGCGTACGGTCGTCGATGAGTGCCGAGATGCTCTTTGGGTCGTCCCCTTGTGCGAAACGGACCTCGATGCCGAGTCGGCGGAGCGTGTATTTGAACTGGTTGGTCGTTCCGCCGTAGAGGTAGGAGGTGCTTACGATATTATCGCCTGCCTGGGCGATGTTCGTGATGGCGAGCATTTGGGCGGCCATGCCCGATGCCGTTGCAACGGCTCCGGTACCTCCTTCGAGGGCGGCGATGCGCTCTTCGAAAACGGCGGTCGTGGGGTTGTTCAGGCGGGTGTAGATGTACCCCGGTTCCGTGAGGGCGAAAACGGCGGCGCTCTTTTCCGCACTTTCGAAGGTGTAGGCCACCGTCTGGTGGATGGGGACGGCGCACGATCCGGTCGCTGGATCGGCCTGTTGGCCTGCATGTACTTGCAGGGTTTCGAAACGGAGATTCTGTTTTTTCATGGTTTTGAAAGTTGATTTATGTTTTCGGGATTGTTACAAACAAAAAAATCCGGCTGAACCAGCCGGATTTAAGAGATACACGTACGACGAATCTTACACCCGGCATTTACACCTGCGCATCGACATCATCATACCCATCATCGAAACCGAAAGTCCGACGATCAGCGAGTAAGAATTATTGGATGTAATGCCGTTTTTCATGCGGGTAAAATACGGGTTTGTTATCGTATTGATGTCGCAAATATAGTTATTTTTCGTGAAATGGTGCTGTCGAGAGAAAAATATTTTACAATGCCATTATTTCGATGCAGCATATTTACATCACTGATTATCAGTGACCATTCATTTTAATCGGTAC
>OMEW01001028.1_pt1 | contig 11886 bp, 8 predicted proteins | sample 1645471 | NCBI WGS metagenome assembly OMEW01 (sample SAMEA103958126, study PRJEB25191) | human gut metagenome | reverse complement strand
CACCTTTAGAAACACTCAATTGATAATTACCATCAATATCTGTAATTACACCATTCGTTTTTACATTCCTTTCAACTACATTTGCTCCAATGATAGGCTCACCAGTAGCATCTGTTACGATCCCTGTTACCTTTTTTCTTTTTGAAGGAGTAGTTATCTCTGATTCCTTCTCGATAAAATAAATTTTATTGTTCTTTATTTCATAAGCCACTTTTGTACCGGTCAATAACTTACCCAAGGCTTCCTCTAAATTACAATCCTTTACCTGGATAGAAACCAATCGGTTTACATCCACTACCTGGTCACTAAATACCAGTGCCATCCCTGTCTGACTCTTTATAGAAGACAGGACTTTTTCTATTTTCTCATCTTTAAAATTTAAAGAAACTTTTTGTGACCATCCTGAGGCAGTAAAGCCAAACAAGAGAATACCCAACAGCAGTAACTTTTTCGTTTTGTTTTTTGAGTTCATTTCATACACAGTATTAAATTTATTATTTCATCGTTAATAAAAGGCCTTTCTGTATAGGCTAACACATCATTAGAAAACAGGTATGAGTCAAATTCTTCTTTTTTTCTTTAAAATCGCAGAAAGCCTCGTTCATAGTAAAAACAACAATCGGTGATACCTCTGTCTTACCTTAATCTATAAGAACAAAAATATCACCGACCAATTTTATAATAACGAATTTATTCTTTTTCGGTTATCCTAAACACGCCTTCTTCTGTTTCATCAAAAGAGATATGTGATACCGCTTCCAAATCATTTAAGACATCAATCACATTAACCTTGTTAGTGGATAAAGTAAACCTGTTATCCAGCAATGCTGAATCCGGTATTATAAAATGCACATCGTATTGCCGTTCCAATACCTTGACTATCTCTTTCAAAGGAGTCAAATAGAAATTCAAACCTTTGGAACGCCATGAGGATATCTGTTCCATATTCTCAGGACGAGAAATCTGGCAAGCACCCGACCGGCGATTATACTCGGCACTTTCCCCCGGAAGCAATGGATATTCTTTGCCTCTCACATCTTTCAGCAACACGCCGCCTTCATCCAGTGTCACCCACAGATTCGATTCTGCCGTATAAGCCTTGACATTAAATTTTGTGCCGGTCACTTTTACATTTATGTCCCCTAAATCGACTACAAACGGACGATTCTTCTCCTTTGCCACTTCAAAATATCCTTCTCCCCACAATTCCACCGTACGGTTGAATATACCAAACTTTTTTGGATACTTCAACCGGGTATCCGAATTCAATTGAACAATCGTTCCGTCTTGCAGCACAACACGCATCTGTTCACCACAGGGAACGACCAGTTCCGCATATTCAGTTTCAGAAAAAAGACCAACCTTGTCTGCCAGAAACCAGACAGAGCCACAAAGAAAGATAAAAGGAATCAGCACTGCTGCCGCCCACCAACGACGATAGGAATTAACCCGACGACGGAGAGTTATTTGCTGTAAGAAGCGCTGCTGCATCTTTTCTTCCGGTATGACATGAGGTACCCAGTCCTCTACTTCATTCTCCGTCAAAGAAGACACTTCTCTGTCTATCCGTTTCGACAAATAATCATGCCCTTCTTCGGTAGCAAGCCACTCCGAAACAGCTTTTGCATCTTCTGCGGATGCTTTATTATTCAGTACTTTATCTATTATAGCATCATCTATTTTCATCTTTTGCCTGTTTTTCGCTAATTAATAAGACACTTCACCCGAATAAAGGTATGAGTCCGTTTCTAATAAAAAAAATAAAACCACACTGCATGAAGCAACATTATCAACGGCTCGATAGCGCTCCGCAATAATTTAATCGCTTGTGTGTAATGTGATTTTACGGTAGGGACAGTTATCTGCATCATGTCCGCTATCTCTTGATTAGAAAGTCCTTTTCCAATCTTCAATTGACATATTTTTCTTTTTTGAGGAGGAAGTTCGCTTATAGCCGACCACAAATGCTCCTTCAACTCTTTGCTCTCAAATTCCTTTAAGAAACCCTCATCCACCTCTTCACCTTGCTGGGCTATCTCATAATGCTTTTCAAACACAATCTGCCTATGCCGCAATTCATTCAATATATAGTTTTTAAGAATGGTGAACAACAGACTCCTAATGCCGGACCGAAAATCAAAAGAATCGCGCTGTCCCCACACTTTCATAAAAGTATACTGGACTGCATCTTCTGCTTCTTCTCCGGATTTTAAATACCGATAAGCTAATGCATACAACAGCCGATTGTACCGTTCAAAGACAACGGTAAAGGCGGCCTCGTCTCCCTGACGGAGTCCGGCATATAATTTTTCATCAAAATCTATAAATTGATTCATCACAGAATAGTTTCAATTAAAGGTTAAGGCGATATTCAATGAAGCAAAGTTAAATAAAATTCGGCTCATTAGATATAGATTTTCTTAAAAGATTCCGATGCACACCAAAAAGACTAAAGTGTTTTCCGAAAAGACTAAAGTGTTTTTGAAAAAGACCTAAGTGTTTTTTTAAAAGGCCTTGGTCTTTTAAAGACTTCCATCTTTTCAGCCAACAATAAAAGCGTTATTCATTTTTACTCAACAGGAAACAAGAATCAATTATCTTGCTTTCACACAATTCCTATCATAAAGTACTGATTTAAAACTACATACCGTGAAAGAAACATCTGCTTTGTGTGAAAGGAGAAAACATTATAACTTTCCTGTCAATGTACCCATTGATATAGCAAAGCTTTCAGGATACCACCTAAATTCATACCTATAAAGTTTTGCCAATTCTATAATACTTATTGCTTATCATCTACCGGAAGCGGAGTGGAGTTATCTTTATAAGCGGCAAAACCTTTAACCTTTACACGCTCCTGCTTATCGCTTTCCGATGCAGCATTACTCAACTGTTGCAGATTCTCTTTGATACTGTCATGAGTAATAAAGAAATGATCAAGCATCGCTTTCAAATATTCATCCAACGGTCCCTCTTTCGGAGTAAACAACGTGTGGCATTTCGAATGAAGCCCCACATTCTTCTCGTCTTCATCGGCTGTATAGATAGTAGTGACCAACGATTCCACATTCACCAAATTTACTATTTCTTTCAGATAAGGTAAGGCCGGATTCTCTATGCTGATAGATGCCCACCACGGATTCCAAATCATGATAAAGCGGGCCTCATCCTCTACAGCAATATAAAAATCATCTCCCTGATACTTAAACACGATATGCCCCTCTTCATTTGTCTCGGGTTGGCAACCTATCTTCTTCAGCACAGCAATGACCAGCTCTTCTGTCCCGATTTCTTCCAAATCTTCTTTCGTCATGCGGTCAAGATGATCTCTGCGCTTTTTCCGTTCGTGGCGGATACGAAGAAGTAAAAAGGTTAACGGCCATAATGCCAATGCTATAACAGCAATAAGGATAGTAAGATCGGTCATGTTTGTTCGTATTTAAAGGTTATGATATCGAAACAAATATAAGCAATATAATCGAAAAAACACACTATTACAGTTTAAATGTTTCTGCCTCTCTCCCCTACGGAGTGTTTTTCCTTTCATTAGCCGTTGAAACGTCCTGTTGATGGGGGGGGGACCGGTAAGGTCTTTTGGTTTTATTTCCAGCCGGATATATATTGCAGCAATTGGCTTCTGGTCATTCCTGCCACTCTGATAAATTCCATCCTGTTTGCATACTCCAACCTCTGATTACCAAACCAAGAGTTCTGCATTCTGGGATGAAACAAATGCAGGAGTGGTCCTTGAGCCCGATAGATGGGTAAACCAAGTATCTCCATACGCTTGCAACGTTCCGCATCCTCCGGTCCCCAGCCATAGAAATGTTGATTTTCTCCGCCATACTTGATATAAACATTCTTATTGACCAAAAACGCACCTCCTACCGAGTTCGGTCCGTGAGCCAATACATATTCATATATCTTCTGACAGCATTCCTCCATGTTCATTTCCCGTTTCTTCAGCAGCATACTGTCTTCCTGCGGAAGCATATAAAATCTTCCGTCGTATGGAAAACTCATGACCGCATTCCCTTTTCTTATGGCATCAACAGCTTCCAGTATTTGCTCTTTCGGAAGCAGCACATCGGTATCCCATATACCGACAATCGCTCCCTCAGCTTCCTGCATCAGTTGGTTCAGATATTTGGTTCTGTGGAAGACGGGGGAGGCATCCCTCACAAAAGTCTTGTGTATATGTTCATCGCTGATTTTCAATTCATAATGCGGATGTTCATCGGCCTCAAGAATTCTTATCTCCATCCGGATGGAATTTTTCAAAGCCATTAGCTGCTCTACTACCAGATCCAGATTCTGTGCCCTTTCGGGCGAGTCCACACGGACGGGAATGACAAAGGAAACCTTCCGATTCGATTGCAATGCGGATAAAGAAAGTATATCGAAAGTTGTTTCGGGGCATATTCCTATTTGGTGTAAGGCTTCCACCTCCCCGACAGTCTGTTTGTCCAATACGCCCCCTTTACGGACATGACGCAAAATGCAGTCCAGGAAATAGAGGGTATATTGCCGGAGTGCAAGCCGGTAGGTCACTCTGTTTTCTGCACAGTGTCCGGTTATGCGCAACCGGAAGTAGCGCAGCCACCCTTGCCGGTCAATATCTTCATCCTCTGCAAAATGAAGTATCTTCCGAAAAGCCATATCGTCGATGCAGGAAAGAATTTCATCCTCATCGCCTTCCACCATCCTGTTTCTAAGCAAATAAATCAATCCGCAGCCCAACCCGAACAAGCCATTGTCCAGGCAAAAGGGCATCTCGTAGGATACATTCTCAAACTTATCATCCAACAGGGCATCCGCCCGCTCTTCCATCTCCTGATTTCCATATTTCCTTGCCAATGTGTAACAAGCGATAATACGGCCCATGTTGTAATAGCAGATGTCGGCCTCGGCCACAGGTTCCTGACCGGCTGAAATATTCTCATTGATGACGCGTACCCGGTCACTTGGGGCTGCATCTTCAGTAAATAGTTTCAGAAACAGTTCTTCATCTTTCATAAGGCATAAACATTACATGTTGTGACTCCCATAAACTCTTATTTTAAATTCAGCAACCTGCTGAGCAGGCTTTTTTCCTTCGTGACGATGGATGCCGTTCCCGTCATGGTCTTTATCAAAGGCAGTTCTTTGCCATAGCGGGTGGTCAGTCCCTGCGGCAGTGCTATTTCCAGTACAAACCTTCCCTGTTCATCGGGCACGGGGGAGACGGACTCCACCCTTCCCTCTATGGTTCCGAACTCCTGTTCGGGAAACGCCGGCAACCGGATGATGACCCGTTGCCCCGTCCGGACTTTCCCTATTCCCTCCATGGGCAGCAGGGCCTTGCCCACCGGAAGGGCTGCGTCGTGGGGGACAATGACAAACATGGTCTCTCCCGCCTCCACGTACTGGTTCCTTTTCCACAGCTGCATGAACGCCACCGTCCCATCCGCGGGGGCTGTCAGCAGATAGTTCTTCTCCCATTCGGCCACGGCGTTGAGCAGACCCGCCACGGTGTTGGCCACCTCTGTCTCATACGTCCTGCTTTCCTGCATGTGCTGAAGGTAGTTGTTCCAGGCCAGCAGGCAGGACGAATACGCCGCCTGCACACTTCCCAGCTCCGCTATCCGGTGGAAAAAGAGCGTACCCACCTGCTCGGTGCGGCTTCCGCCCTGCTTCCATTCCTTCATCCGTTCCCGCAGCACGAACAGGTCTTCGGTGCGTGCCACGTTCTCTATCACTCCCAGCATGTCGCCCTTTCCGACAGGCTGGGAGTTGGCGGTATACAGCTGTTCTATCCTTCCCGCGCTCTGCGCCATGATGTAGGCGGGCGGGTTCTGCGTGGTGAGTGTGAACTCCGTCTCCACCGTGTCGGGATAGCTGAAGCAGGCGCTGCCTGCAAGGACGACGGCTATAATACCCAGCAGCACGACAATCCCATAGCGGAGGATGGCGGGCGGAATCTTGCCCATCACCTCCTGCACCTCCTCGCTGCGCAGTTCAATCTCCCTGTGCGTCCGTTCCTCTTCCATGCCTTCCTCCTTTCCTTAGTTTCCCAGTTCCAGCTGGTTCTTCACCAGCCGGTAGTACAGTCCACGTTTCTCCGTCAGTTCCCGGTGCGTGCCCTCTTCGGCCACTTTCCCCTTGTCCAGCACCACAATCTTGTCCGCGTCGCGCACCGTGCTGAGCCGGTGCGCCACCACCACTACGGTCTTTCCCCTGTAGAACTCGTGCAGGTGTTCCATAATCTCCTTCTCGTTGTTGGCATCCAGGGCGTTGGTCGCCTCGTCAAAGAAGAGGAATTCGGGATTCTTGTACACGGCCCTTGCTATCAGCAGCCTCTGTTTCTGCCCCTGGCTGAGCCCGTTCCCCTCCATGCCGATTCTGGTGTTGTAGCCCAGCGGGAGCGAGTCGATGAATTCCCTGATGTTCGCCACGCTCACGGCATGCCTCAGCCGTTCGATGTCCGGCTGTTCGGTGCCTACGGCAATGTTGTTCGCGATGGTATCGGAAAATATGAATCCGTCCTGCATCACCGCCCCGCTCTTTGCCCGCCACAGGTGCGGGTTTATCATTCCCAGCGGCGTCTCTCCCAGCCTGATGCTCCCCTTGCCGGGCGTGTAGAATCCCAGCATCAGCTTGACCAGCGTGGTCTTTCCGCTGCCGCTGGCACCCACGATGGCAGTCACCTTGTGCCGGGGGATGCTCAGGCACACGTCGTCCAGCACGTAATCCCTGTCCGCGCCGTCATAGCTGAAGGACACGTGGCTGAGCGTGATGTCCCTCTTTTCGGGCAGGGCGGAAAGCTTGGAGGCGATGTCCTGCTCCTCGTCCTCCTTCCCGTGTATCTCATTGAGCCTTTCGAGGCTTATCTTCGCATCCTGCAGCTGCTGTGCGAACCCGATGAACGACGTGACCGGGCCGTTGAGCTGCCCGATGATGTAGGTCAGCGACACCATCATGCCCAGGGTCATCTGTCCGTCCACCACCGCCTTGGCAGCGATGAAGGAGATGATGATGTTCGTGGTCCGGTTGAAGAAGACGGAGCCCGTCTGCTGCACCTGTCCCAGTGCCAGCCCCCGGATGCTGATTTTGAAGAGTTTCACCTGAATCCTTTCCCACTGCCATCTTTTCTGCTTCTCGCAGTTGTTCAGCTTTATCTCCTGCATGCCGGTCACCAGCTGTATCAGGCTGCTCTGTTCCCCGGCCGCCTGTGCAAACCGCCTGATGTCCAGCTCCCTCCTGTATTTCATGAACACGAGTACCCAGCACACATACAGCGTGTTCCCTGCCAGGAAGATGCCCAGTATGACCGGATTGTAACAGGCCAGTATCCATCCGAAGATGAAGAAATTGACAAACGAAAACAGCGTTGCGACCGATGAGCCGGTGAGGAAGCTCTCGATGCGGTTATGGTCTCCGATGCGCTGCATGATGTCCCCTATCATCCTGGTGTCGAAGAAACGCAGCGGCAGCTTCATCAGCTTTATCAGGAAGTCGGATATGAGTGATATGTTGATGCGCGTGTTCATGTGCAGCAATATCCAGCTCCGTATGAACTCCACGAAAAGCCGGGAAACGGAGACGACGAGCTGGGCTGTCAGAATCAGCGTGATAAAGCCCAGGTTCCCGTCCCGAATCCCGACATCCACCAATGATTGCGTAAGGAAAGGGAATATCAGCTGCAAGAGGCTCACAGCCAACATCCCCAGGAGTAAGTGAGCGATTTGTCTTTTATAGGGCAACAGATACCTGAAGAAGAAGGAGAGGCTGTTCCTGCCGTCCTTCTCTTTTTCGTCTTCCCGTTCATAGAATTCGGGGGCCGGCTCCAGGGCGAGTGCCGTTCCCTTTTCTTCCCCTTCCGTCCTTGTCACCAGCCAGCACTTCTTCATCTCCTGTTCGGTGTATATGACGTTCTGCGAGGCGGGGTCGGCTATATGGAACCTGTATCCGTTCCTTTTCTTCCTGATGTCATAGCACACCACGAAGTGGTTCTGGTTCCAGTGCAGGATGCACGGAAGCGGCACGTCTTCCTCCAGTTGCTTCAGGGTAATCCTCACTCCCGATGTGCGGAAACCGATGGATTCCGCCGCGTCACTGATGCCCAGCATGGATACCCCCTCGCGTGTGATGAAGGAGCGTTCGCGGAGCGTCTGCAGCGAATAGTTCTTGCCGTAATATCTGGCTATCATACGCAGGCAGGTGGGGCCGCAGTCCATGGCATCCAACTGGAGGTAGTGGGGGAAGGTGTTCATTTTACTTTATAGTTTTACATGACAAAGATTGGGTTTTCCTATTACCAACTCATAATTGGAGGGAGAAGGGCATAGATAACGGAATAGACAATCTTTGCATGGCGATACTTCATCACGTATCCAACGCCAAGCCCTTTTGGATTTCATCTCATCAACAATTAAATCATATACTCTATCTTTTAATGTGCCTAATGGTGGATGATTTAAATTGGAATAAACTTTTCCATCAGGTAATACAGAAAGTCTTCCCCAAAAGTTGGTGTTCATTACTTGATGTGCAAATATATCCTGCTTGTCATAATTGGATTGTAATATGTCTTCTTCAGCCAAATAAACATTCTCTTCAAAGAAAGGTAGGTTGTCTCCTGTATATATAGGATGAACTTCTACATATTCATTTCCATACTTTGTTTCCAGTTTCTCCAGGTCTTCATATTGCTTTTCAGAAGAAATGAGATATATCCAATGGAAAGGAATCTGTTTTTCAGTCAGTATATGGTGAATGCTCGCTTCTTCTTGCTCATAGTAAATGTACAGTTCATAATTGGGTAAATCTATTTGTTGTATCTCTTTAATGAACCGGCAGGCAGTTGAAGCTGTCAGATAAAAATTCTTTTTTACTGGAATACTGTAAAGTAAATCCATTAATTCTGCTTTATAAGGGTAAGAAAACGGATTCCCTATGATATTTATAGTATTTAGATATGAATTATCAGAGGAAGACAAAAATGCTTGTAAGTCATAAAAAGGCAGTATGCTACTGTCATCCACAGGATATGGGATTTGTTTGTGCAAATTAGGAAATTTACTTTCACCTCCCAAGTAAATGGAAAACTCATTCCAGTTTTGAGCAGCATACTCACCGACATCTCTATCTTCTGCAGCTTCAATTCTGTCTATATCAGATTGTAAGTTTAGAAGAGGAGGGAAACTGATAATATATAGTTCATCTTCTGATTTTTCCCAAAAAGTTCCCATCCTTCGTTTTACAATTTCATGTAACCAATTATTGAGCATTTTATCTTTTTTGTCCTCTTCAGGAATATCAATAACATATAGATTATTGATGTTTGATATTTTGTCACAATACAGAGAAACGATACCTGTATTTGAAAATAAATAAGACTGGTAAGATACAGTATTGTAAAATAAACCTTGTCCTTCCATTTCCCATAAAAAAGTATCAGGATCTAGTACTAGTTTCTTTTCTATGTTATGGTTCATAATTGTAGTAGTAATTCTGTTGAAACTTTCTTGTATAATTCAGGATGTGTGCGTACTATATTGGAATAATAATTTATATAGTTACGAATATGTTTTTCATTTGCAAATGAAGGACATTTGACTTTCCCATCCAAATTTTCCATATAAAACATACATTGTGAACAAAATGGTTTTAAACAACATTCTTGACATATAGGTTTGAGCTTTTTATAATAATTGGAATATATTCTTGCCACTTCTGCTAAATCCAGTTCAACTCCCTTTTCTGTAACATATCCTAGTGCATATTTTTGGTCTATTCTTTCACAAGGAAGTATCTTTCCATTTACAGTAATAAACATTTTCTTACCAAACGGTAAACAAGTTCCGGTAGGACATAATTTATTTGGAGATTTTTTTAATAAGAAATAGTGAGAAGGAAAATAGTTTCCAGACATTTTTCCTACAAATCGAAATACCCCCATTGTATCAGGAAAAAGTTCTACAAAATCTGTATCTTCCATTGATATATCATCAATTGTTCTATGGAACATCTTGTTGAATTCTTCTTTTTTCGACTCACATATACCAAAATTGCTTAATTCTGAAATTTGAGAAACTTTACCAAATTCCTTATTAATGAATTCTTGTATGCTTTTCGTGTTATTTCTGTCATGTAATACAGAGTTAAAACTTATATGATTTTTAAAGTAGTCAGGATAGTGAGTTTTCAATTTTTGTATATTTTGTATCACGCGGTGGAATGAGTTTTTCCCTTGACAATCCACTCTATAGCTTTGTCCGAATTCATCTCCATCTAAACTTAGTAATAATGTAAATTCGTTTTTTGCTAAAAAATCCATATATCGATCAAGTAATATAGCGTTAGTTGTCATATTGAAATTAAATACAGTATGAGAAATGGTAGGGAGTGAATTCAGATAGTCTATTATCTGTTGAATTAGTTTCATATTTAATAATGGCTCACCACCATAAAAACCGAATACTATTTTTCTAGGGTTGGAGGTTCCGGGGTATTTTGTCCATATATCGTATAGGTAATCTATAACTTGCTTTGCTGTCTTAAAATCTAGGTATTTATTCTCACGTTTATCATGCGTGTTATAGAAGTCACCATATCCACAATATTTGCATTTTAAATTGCAAGCATCTGTCAATTCGAAAGTTAATTGTTCAAGATTAACTAATTCATTGAATACCTGCTGCTCGGATATATCGTATATATAATTATTGATTTCTTTGGTGTTTTGTAAGTTATATAATCTATTTCTTTTCATTTTTATTTCAATTTAAATTTAGCCAATACCGGGTTGCTGTCTTCTTTCAAATCAGGGAAAGGAGGCTTCGCACCTTCTTCAAAGAACTTGAAAGCATCTACCAACATATAGAGATAACCGTTCTTGCAAAAAAGAGAGCTTATGTTCATCGGTATACTGAAATCAATGGAAGGACAATATTTGTCTACATCATTCTTGAACAATTTGGAATAGGTCTTAGCTTTTCCATCAGCAGGACAGAAACCGTATCCGCTTTTTTCTTCACCTTGAAAATAGGCATACAATAAGCCGCTCTTTAATGCCCATACATCTGATAATTGCTTCTTATTAAGAAGTTCACTCATAGAGTAATTATTTACTCCTGCCCAACATATTGTAAGCCATTCATAGTCTGCCGCGTCTGGAGACTGTTTTATGATATAGAATGGACGCAAATCTTTCCAGTTTGTTGTACAAAAGACCGTATCCACATGTACCGGTTTTACCCATAATAATGAATCACTTATAATGCCCCTATAGGCCGGAGCAGCTTGAATAACAATGCGGGGACCAATTACTTCTCCCTTAATGTCAAAATGGTGATTCTTTAACCTGAAAATGACAGAATCCGTATCCAAGTCTCGAACTGTGAAAAAATACAGACTGTCTGGATTAACTTTAGAATGTTGGTCATAAGGAGCATTTCTTATATAACTATAAAGCTCGGCATTTTTCCAAAAAGCAAATATGTCTTTTGATACAGCCTCTAGTTGGTATGGTTCAGTTCCTAGAAAATCACCGTTTAATGAGAATTTTTGATAATCCATTCTACCATAATCTGTAACCAATACATAGTTTTTATCTATATTAAAAATCGATTTTCCAATTTTGAAGGCAATCTCTCCCGGGCCTTGTCCTTTTTTGAAGAGTGATTTCACATATTGACCACTTGGAGTATATTTATGAATACCATCACTGCTATCCAAATACAAATTTCCTTCATTATCCTCAACCGGATATGTAAGGGCTAAATCAGGAATCAACGGTTCTTCCGAAAATTTTACATATTCTATGCTTTCTACAAAATCGGACAACAGTTGTGGCTCTTCCGAATACTCCGCTTTACTTAAATCAATGATGCGTGGTTTGTATTC
>OMEW01001022.1_pt1 | contig 11979 bp, 9 predicted proteins | sample 1645471 | NCBI WGS metagenome assembly OMEW01 (sample SAMEA103958126, study PRJEB25191) | human gut metagenome | reverse complement strand
GGCGTCAACCACAATGAAGATGACGGAATCGCCATACTGGTGCAGAAAATGCAGACGACCAGTCCAAGCGCCGCCGCGAACGATGCCGCCACGGACACCACCGAGACTACCGAGACCGCCGAGACAACCGAGACAACCGAAAACACCGAGGAAAGGAGCAACGCATGAAAACCATCTGGAAACTGTTCGTCGGCGACATCCGGCGAATCACCAGCAACGTCGTCTCCATCATCATCGTCATCGGGCTCGTTGTGATCCCCGGCATCTTCACATGGTTCAACGTGGCCGCCAGCTGGGACCCGTTCGCCAATACCGGCAATCTGAAATTCGCCGTAGCCAATGAGGACGACGGATACCGGTCCGACCTCATTCCAGTGAAGATCAACATCGGCGACCAAGTGGTTAACACGCTGCGTTCCAACGATCAGCTCGACTGGACCTTCACCACCAAAAAAGAAGCCATCAACGGCACCAAATCCGGCGAATATTACGCAGCTGTGGTGATTCCGAAGAACTTCAGCACCCGTATGATGACGTTCTTCGCATCCGATGGCGACCACGCCGAAATCGCCTACTACAACAATGAAAAGAAGAACGCCTTGGCTCCGAAGATCACAGGCCAAGGCGCCGATACGGTCAGCGCGCAGGTCAACGAGACGTTCTCCGAAACACTGACCAGCACCGCGCTGAGTGTGGCATCGCAGCTCGCCAACCAACTCGACAAGCCAGCCGCGCAGGAACAACTCACGCAGTTCAACGGCAATATCAGCGACTTCGCGGAAACGCTCACCGACGCTTCCGGAACGCTCCGCACGTTCAGCACGCTGACCCAAAGCGCACGGCATCTGCTTGAGTCCTCCGACGGTCTGATCGCCAATGTCAGCGGCAATGCGAAAAGCGTAGGAACAACACTCAAGCAAGCCGGCAGCGGCGTGGAGGATCTGACGGGCGCGTTGAAGACCGGCACCACCGCGCTGGGCACGGCTCTGACTGATTCTGCCAACAGCTTCACAGCCATGGAAGCAGATGTGGACAGCCTATTCGGCAATGCGGGCACGCAGGCCGGCAACACCGCCAACGCATTACGCAACCAGGCCACGAACATCAGCAAGCAGGCGCAAAGCTACCAGCAGATCTATGATTCGCTCGACGCGCTCAGCGCAAACGAAAAGCTGCCGGAAGCGGTGAGGAACGCCATCGACCATCTCAAAACCAACGTCGGCACCACCATCACACAGCTCAACGACCTAGCATCGGCGCTGAATGGCAGCGCCGACAACATCGACGCCAAAGTAAGCGATACCACGGCCGAACGTGCGGAGATCAAGAAACTGGCGCAGCAGGCGGCAACGTCCGTCAGTGGCATCAAAACCGACTATGAGAGCCAACTGAAACCGCAACTTGACGATATCGCCACGTCCATTACCAGCACCACCACCGCGCTCAATGCCACAGCGGCCGATCTGAAAGGCGCGCTGGGCAATCTGAACGGCACCACCAAGACCGCGGATAAGAATCTGACCGCCATCAGCAGCGTGTTGGATTCCACCGCCGATAGTCTGGCCGGCGCGGGCAAAAAACTGGGCGCATTCACAGGAACATTGACCGATGCGCTGAACAGCGGCGATATGAGCGCCGTCAAAGATGTGCTCAGCGATAATACCGACTCGTTGGCCGCCGCGCTTGCAGCCCCTGTAAAAGTGAAACGCAACGCGGTGTTCCCAGTCAAGAACTTCGGTTCGCAGATGGCACCGTTCTACACGATCCTGCCGCTGTGGGTCGGTTCGCTGCTCATGGCAGTGACGCTCAAGACCACCGTCTCGCGTAAGGTGCGCAAGGAACTCGGCGACCCGAAACCGCATCAGCTGTTTCTCGGACATTACGGTGTGTTCGGCGTGATCGGACTATTGCAGAGCACGTTCTCCTTGGGAGGCAGTCTGCTGTTCCTCCATGTCCAGGCGGTGCATCCGCTGCTGTTCATGCTGTCCGGCTGGGTGAGCAGCCTAGTGTTCTCGTTCTTCACCTACACGCTCGTGGCCAGCTTCGGCAACGTCGGCAAAGCCATCGGCGTGCTGTTTCTCGTCATGCAGATCTCCGGAGCGAACGGCGCATATCCGCTGGCCGTGCTGCCGAAAATCATCAGCGGCATCAGCCCGTTCTTGCCTGCGACGCATTCAATCACAGCAATGCGCGCGGCGATCGGCGGAATCTACAGTAACGATTACTGGTTTGCGATTGGCGCGCTACTGCTGTTCATTCCGCCGCTGCTGCTGATAGGCCTGCTACTGCGCATTCCACTGGTCAAGTTCAACCATTGGTACGTAAGCAAGCTGGAAAGCACGAAAGTGATCGCGGCATGATGGGCGGAACCACGCAAGAGGGCACGCGGAAGACGGTGCAAAAAACCACGCAGGAAGACGTCGGCACAGTACGTGGCCGACGTGAGCGATTACGGGAGCAAACCGACCGCAAAATCATGAAAGCCACATTGGGGATAGTGATTTCCGATGGTATCGGAGCGGTGACCATCGAAGAGGTCGCACGACGTTCGGGGGTAGCAAAGACCACAATCTACCGACGCTACCGAAACGCCGACGATTTATTGCAACGCATCCAACCGGAAGTTGCCGGACTACCGAATTTCAACGATTTGAAGCCGTCGCGGAGCGGACTGGCCACCATGCTGCGACGCATCCAGGACTGCTTCGACAGCGAACTCGGATTGAAAGCCGTGGGCGTGGTGCTGTCTTCCGACAACGCCACGCTGAAGGCGATCGCAGCACAAGTGCTGGCGCCGGCCGAAGAACGGTTCGTGGGGTTCATGGAACGTGGCATCGCCGACGGAGTGTTTCAAAACCGTTTGGACTACACGTTCCTGTTCAGCACGGTGCTGGGTTCCATGCTGGCTTGCAAAGCGTTGGCGGGACAGGAAGCCGGAGGGGAACGGCAATCCGGCAAGGAACGCAAGTCTGATTCCTGGGCCGAGAACATGGCCACGTTGCTCTGGCCGAACGTATGCGCCGAATCCGCACGGTAACCACAGGAAAACCGTCCGCACCGACGCAAGACGGGCATGCCGTGTCGGTTTCAGAAGGAATGGGCTATTGGATTGACGCTTCCTGACGCGCCACTTCCAACGCCTTGTTGAAGGCTTCGGAGGTCCAGCTGGCACCGGCGAGCTTGTCGACTTTAAGGTCCTTCAACGGCTTGCCGACCACCGCGTCCGGCACGGCTTTGGCAAAGTCGTTCTGATGCTTTTTGGAGATGGACGTGAACGGATGGCCGACGATCTTCACGGCCGTCACGTTCTGGTCCTTAACGGTCAGATGCACGTCGATGGTGTCCTCGCCGACCGGCCCGTACTGGCCGTTGATCGAATAGTCGCCATCCGCGTAGTTGCCGGTGTCCTGCTTGCTGGACGTCGTGGAATTCGCGTCATCGGCATGGTTTTTGGTGGTGGCGTCGCCGCCGGCCGTATTGTCAGCCGCCTTGCCGTCGGTTTTCGACTTATTTTCCTGCGATTGCACGCTTTCGCCGGAATTGCCGGCGTATTCGTCGTCCATCGGCGTGGCTTTCGGCTCACCGCATGCCGACAGCAGCGCGATGCTCGCCGCGGATAGCGCGATGACTTTGACTGCGTTCGATTGTGCGGTGCTCATGCCTGCTCCCCTTTCGTGACGTCGGGCTCTACGTCCGTATCGTCGGCAACGCCAGCCGCAACGGCAACGTTGGCCGCGTCCGTATCGCCGGTTTTCGCGGCTTTCGTGGGGTCGGCGAACGAAATCGCAATACCCCCGTTCTGCGCGCCTTCCGCGGCGGAACCGGTGAATGCGGGCTTGCCGCCGGCCGCTTCGTACGCGCGTTTCGCATCCTCGTCGTTCCACTGTTCGCCGACGAGCACGCCGTGGTTGAGCATGATCTCGCGCTGCGCGCAGGAGGCGACGAGCGCGTCATGCGTCACGACGATGATCGTGGTGCCCTGCTCGTGCAGCTGGCGGAACAGGTCGAGCACGATCTTCTCGTTCTTCTCGTCGAGGTTGCCGGTCGGCTCGTCGGCGAGAATCAGCTTCGGGCAGTTGATGAGCGCGCGGGCGATGCACACGCGCTGCTGCTCACCGCCGGACAGCTGGCCGGGCAGGTGATGCGCACGCTCCTTCAATCCCACTCGTTCCAGCGCTTCCATCGCCTGCTTCTCGTCGACCACGGAATGGTAGTATTGCGCCACCATCACGTTCTCCACCGCCGTCAGATGAGGCACGAGGTAAAACTTTTGGAACACTAGTCCTATCATGTTCTTGCGCACGTCGGCGAGCTGGCGGGCGTTCAGATCCTCCAGTCGGCGGCCTTCGAGCATGACGGAACCCTTCGACGGCGTATCCATGCAGCCGATCATGTTCATCAGCGTGGTTTTGCCGGAACCGGACGAGCCGACAATCGCCAGCCATTGCCCTTGCGGAACGGTCAGACTCAGGTCGTCGACGGCGTGCAGATCGCCGTAAATCTTGGAAATGTGGTCGAGTTCCAGCAGCATATGTTCGTTGTCCATGATTATTCCTCCCTCAAAACGATGGCGGGGTCGATACGGGTGGCGCGGCGGACCGGCGGAATGGAGGCGATGACGGCGATCGCCACGCTCAGCAGCAGCGAGCCGGCGCCGAGCAGCCAGTCGAAGCCGATCGCGCGACCGAAGACGGTGGCGCACAGCACACGCGCCAGCACATAGCCGATAGCAGTGCCGAGCAGACCGCCGATCAAGCCGTAGATGCCGGATTCCACGTAGAATTCGACGCCGAGGGCGCGTGAATCGGCGCCGAGGGCCTTGCGCAGGCCGATTTCGTTGCGACGCTGGCTCACGATGGAGCTGATGGTGGTACCCACGCCGACAAGCGTCAGCACGAGCACGACGAGCGAGACAATCCAGAACAGGGTCTGCAGCATGGCGATGATGCGGGTGTCGGACGAGGTGATTCTGGTGACGGTCTGCGCTTTGACGGCAGTGTTTGTATTTTTGTTGATGTTGTTGACGATGTCGTTGAGCTCGTCGCCCATGGCGTTCACGGAGTATTCGACCACGTCGGCGCCGCGCTTGGAACCGGCGAGTTTGGCCATGTCCGCGGTGGTGGCGTAGATGATGGAATCCTCGTTGCCGCCGGTGTCGACGATGCCGGCGATACGGAATTCGGTGCCGTTGTTATCCATGATGTCGGACGAGACGCGGCCGTTTTCCGTGGCTTGCGTGGTCTGTTCGCCTTGCGTAGTTTGCGTACTCTGCGTGCCCTGCGCGGACGATTCTGCCGTTTCAGTTGATTCGTCCGAATCGGATTTTGCGGACGCGGAAGAAGACGCTGAAGCAGACGCGTCGGCGGCGCGGTAACCGATGGTGACACGGCTGCCGACTTTCACGCCGAGCGCGTCGGCGACGTCGCGGCCGACCATCACGTTGTCCGAGCCGGGCCAATCGCCCGTCACGTTCCAATGGCGATTGAGCGCGCGGACGGCTTTCACGTCCACGCCGGCGATGGTGTACGGCGCGGAATTGATGCGCACGCTCTCATACCGGTACGCAGCTGATTTCACGCTGTGTCCGGCGCCGATGAGCGCCGTCACGTTGCGTACGGTTGCAGTATCGATGCCTTGCGATTTGCCCGTTGCGGACGCGGGCGTGACGATCAGGTTCGCGCCGTACGCGCGCATTTCCTCGTTCATCTGCTGCGGCACCGCGACGCACACGGATGCAAGGCAGAACAGCGTGGCCGCGCCGACGAGCGACGCGATCACGGCCATCATCGCACGGGAGCGACGGCGGAACACCGCGCCCCACAGCATGGTGAAGAACATCTTGCGATTCGTCATCGCACACCCCCTACGAAAGCCAAGCACAACTCACCTACCATGCAGCACCTCCGCCGGACGCAAGCCCAGAATCGCCCGAATCGACGAAAGCGAGGCCACGAGCACAGTGACCGCCAGCAACACGAAAACCAACACGAACACCATCGGACGCATGGTGATGCCCGAGCCGAACACCACGTGCCCCACGATCTGTGCAACGCCCGAGCCAAGCAGCGCGCCGGCAATCGCACCAACCAGCGAAATCACCGCCGTTTCGGCGAGCATAAGGCGCGAAACCGCGCCGTCCGTGGCGCCGATCGCCTTCAACAGCGCCAATTCCGAACCGCGTTCGCCAATCGACGCGGCCATCAGGTTCGCCACGGCGATCGCGGCGGCAACCAGCGACAGCACGGTCATCAGCACCATCACCGCCTGCGTCTTGTTCAGCACATCGCCCTGCAGCGCGGCCACCTGGCGCACCTGCTTGGCCACCGCGCCCGGCAGCACCTCTTCGATCTGGTACGCGATCGACGACGGATACGCGGTGCAATACCACGTCTCCCACTCGTCCTGCGTGAGCGCGTTCGGATTCTTCGACGCCTTGCGCGCGAGGTCGTTGTCGGGCGTGGTGAGCGCCTTGACTTCAATCTTGTCGATGGAATTCGGCAGATTCGCAAGCGTTTGCGCGGCGATGGACGGCATATAAATGGCGCTGTTGTCGGAATCGCCCGAATCGAAGATGCCGACGATTTTCACTTTCACGCGATTGCGTTCGGTGGAGGATTTGCCGGTTTTCCCGGTACCTCCGTTCGTATTGTCGTCCGCACCGACGGCGATCGTCTTGTCGAGCGTAACGCTGTCACCGACGTTCACGCCCAGTTTCGCGGCGAGCGCGCTGCCGACCATCGCCTGCTCGCTGTCGTCTTTCGGCCAGGTTCCGTTGATTTTCCACCATGAGCGCATGCCGTTCATGCCGGCCACGGTGGACTCGCCGGAGTCCATGTGCAGGGTTTTCGCGAACCACGTGCCCACGATCGGCACGTTGGTCGCCTTGCATTTCGCCGCGGAAGCAGCCGCACCTGACGCACCAGCCGTTCCAGCAGAGCCAGCCGAACCAGCCCCCGAACCGACACACCCCGCATCCGCGTGGATGTTCAATTCCGGCGCGAAATTGGTGATGTTGAACGCCCAGAAGATGGTCTTGATCTTCTGCGCGTCCGACTCCTTCAGAAACGCGGTCGGGTCGGCGCTGTCCGCCGCAGCCGAGCCGTCGGAAGTGGAACCCCCGTCCGAACCGGACGAACTACCCGAAGCCGAGCCAGCAGAATCGCCGGTATTGTACAAATCGCTCACCACAGCGTCGGACTTCGGCTGCACGACGATATTCGAACCGTACGTGCTCAGCTCCGCGTTGAGCTTGTCGCCCACGTCGAACACCACGCCGAGCATGGCCACGCTGACGGTGGCGGACAGGCACACGGTGACGGCGATGAGCAGACGGCGTTTGAACTGCCGGCTGAACGAGCGAGAGATCATTTTCAGGAAGAACATGGTACCCCCTTACCTTTCTCGGCGCTCACTGGAAATGGCTCGACAGCGCGTCGAGCGTGGACGTTTGGATGACGATTTTGCCCGGCTTGACCTGGTAGTCGAACGGTATCGGGTTGCAGCCGCCTTTGAAGCCGATGGTGGCGAGGTTGATGGCCACATCGCACTTCTTGCAGATGATTTTGCCGTCCTTCTCGTAGTAGCCGGCGTCGCCGCAGTTATCGCACGCGTCGAGGCCGACGCCGTACGCGCCGCCGTTCTTCTTGATGATGATGAATCGCATGGAGGTGCCGTCCTTCGCGCGGTATTCGAAGCGGTGCAGGTGGCCGTCGGAAATCTGGCTGAATTTGATGGTGGCCACGCCGTCGGCGAGCGAGTAGTCTTCCGGCGGCGACAGCGTGACGACTTTCTGCGTTTGCGCGACGCCGTACGTCAGGGCCACGGTGACGCAGATCATGGCGACCAGGCTGAACGCGCCGGCCGCTTTCGCGCGGCGGCGGAACGCGATATGCGTGCGTGCGATCGCCTCGTTGGCGCCGGTCGGCTTGACTTTGAAGCCCATGACGATGCTGGCGATTGCCGGAATGGCGAAGACGAGCGCCATTGCGATGGTCAGGCTGCGCTGATGGTTGATGCCCCACACGAGCGCGAGGAAGGCGGCGGTCGGGAAGCTGACGATGCGTTTGGATTGGAGGATCTGCGCAAGGTCGGTGAAATGCTGTGCGAACAACAGCGCGACCAACAGCAGCACCGCCGTCGTGAACGACCAGCGGACGGCGGTGGAACGCATCGTGCGGAAGATAAGCGCGGCGATGATTGCGACGGCCGCGCCCAAAGCGAAGCCGAGCGCGCGCAACAGCATGTCGGAAGTGAAGATGGGATCGCCCGGCTCGACGAAGATCGTCAGTCGCAGAATCACGTCGGGCAGCGCACGAAAGGTGGTGGCCGCGATCGCAAGCGCCGCAACGAGATTCGCGATGTCGAGCAGCGCGCGGTGGTTGTGCCAGTCGGCGGTGATGCGGCGGGCGAACAGGACGATGACGAACACGGCCACGTCGAGGATCACGCAGCACCACAGGGTCGGATAGTTGACGAACGTGCGTTGCGTGATGACGGCGGTGGCGCGCAGCGCGGCGAATACGACTGCGCCGGCGAATCCAACAACGAAACCGGCCAGCCGCCAGTACGCGCTCAGAGGCTTGTCACGCCCCTCACCGACGGTGAGCATGACGCTCAACGCCATGACGAGCAGCGCCGGCGCCAACACCCCCTGCAACACCGTCACAAACTGCAGCAGCATCCCAAAATCCTTTCATCCAAAAACCCAACTCAAAGAGCCCAACGATTCCCATTCCGCCCCATCCCAAAGAGTCCCACCCCTCTCATCCCTCCCCTAAAATGCGAGGATTTCCCGGACCCCCTCCACAATCGCAGAGGTGAATCCATCCCCCTAAACGCGAGAGAGCGGTTTCGGTATGCATTGCCCGACCGTAAGCTTGGCCGAACGGCCTTGAGTGTGTCGGGTAATGCATGCCGAAACCGCGAACGGGCTACGCTAGGAGATCACCACTCCTGCGGCGTATAGTTCCAGTCCGGGAAGGTGACCTCGATCGGTTCCGTCCAGAAGCGTCCCTTCACACCCGTCTCCGGATCGACGTGCAGCATCCAGCCCTTCTTCTCCGGGGATTCGATCTTCAGCACGAGCTTGTACGCGCCGGCCTTGTCGAGCTTGACGTTGGCGCCGTAGTGCGGGCCGTCGGAGGCGTTCATCTGCATGAAGGTTCCGGAGGCGACGGACGCGTTGGAGGTCTTGTCGATGATGTCGTAGTTGACGGTCAGGTCCGGCACGAAATCGCCCTTGCCGTAGCCGAGTTCGGTGCCCTTCTGGTTGGCATGGATGTCGGCTTCGAGGTGGAAGCTCGCATCGGCGGCCTTGAGGCCCATGCCGGACGGTTCCATGTCGATCGGCTGGAAGTAGACGGCGTTGACGGTCAGCGGGCCGCATTCCTGGTCGGAGTGCTTCTCATCGACCTGGATCTCTTCGAAACCGGCGGAATCGCTGGAATCGTCCTTGCTGGAGTCGTCGGCCTTCGAAGCCGACGCGGAGGCGCTGGACTTGTCCGAAGCGGCGGAATCGTTGGAATTGCCGCATGCGGACAGGGAGAAGGCCATGGAGCCGGCCAGCAGGATGCCGAGCAGAGCGGCGATCTTCTTGTTCTTCATTTCTCTTTCCTTTGTTGTTGGATGTGGAAAAAATATCGGTAAATCTCGGAAAATTTGCGTATTACTTGCGATTGTCAGGCGTGCGCAACTTGCGTTTGCGTGCGAAGCCGACGGCGAACAGCGCGAGTACGGCAATCGCCGCGATCGCTTGTGCCGCAAGGCATTCGACGTACGGATACAGGCCGATCCAGTCGTTTGTGGGCACGCTGGACAGGTAGTGGCCGTCGATCAGGTCACCTTCGATGAGCGCGTGGATGCCACCGCCGGCGAAGATGACGACCAGCACGGCCATCAGGATCGACGTAACGAGGAAGAACGGGCCAATCGGAATCTTTACGGAGGTGAAGCGCAGCACGAGGAAGATGACGAGCAGCACCACGCCCGCGGCGATGCCGCCGATCCACATGCCTTGCGCGTCGCGACTCATCGAGTAGATCGATTCGTAGAAGATGACGGTTTCGGCGCCTTCACGGAACACGGCTAGGAAGCTCAGCATGGCGAGCGAAACGACCATACCCAGGCCCACGCCTTCGCCGGCGGCGACTTTGTTTTGCGCGTCGGCCACGGCGGACTCGGTTTTGGTGCGGATGTAACGGTTCCACGCTTCCACGGAACTTTTGTTGAGCATCCAATTGCTGGTCCACAGCAGCATGAGCATGGCGATCAGCGCGCACACGCCTTCGGAGATTTCCTGAATCGGGCCGGAGCCGCCGAACAGGAACGTGAAGAGCACGGCGATCAGGCCGGAGCCGGCAAGGCCCGCGAGCACGCCGAGGTAAATCCACTTGGTGAAACGCCGGTTGCCGGATTTAACGAGGTAGGCCACCACGGCGGCCACCACCAGCAGCGCTTCGAGGCCCTCACGGATCAGGATGAGGAACGCCTGTCCGGCGGAGCTGGTGATGGCTTTGGTGAAGGCGTTGACGTTGCCGGCCGCGCCACCGTCGAGGGTGGCCGCGTCTTCGACGAGCCAGCTTTTCAGGTCGTCGACGAGCTTCTTGATTTCCTTGTCTGAACCGCCGTCGCGCATGGTTTTGCGGGTCATTTTGAACTGGTATTCGACCTGCGAGACGCGGTCGCCGGAGATGGCGTTCATGACGTTCTTTTCGAAGCCGAGCTTCTCGTAGTACTGGTAGTACGCGTTGTTGACGAGGCTGGAGCCTTCCGCGCCCTTGCCGGAGACGGCGGCTTTGTAGGCTTTGTCGAGGATGACGTTCATTTCGCTGGCGACTTCGCCCCACGTGCGGTCGCCTTTGCCTTTGGAGGAGTTCTTTTTGGCCGCGTCGAGCTTCTTACGTTCGGCTGCGGTCTGTTCGGCGCGCTGCTTCGCGTAGGTTTTGGGGTCGGCGAGGTTCGCGTTGCCATCGAGCGTCTGCGCAGTGGCGGTGAGGTCCGCGTTCAGCGCATCGATTTTGCCGGCGATCGCGCCGCCCTGGCCCTGCTGGTAGGCGAGGCCTTCCAAGTCGGTGAACTGTGTGAGCAACGCCTGCTGCTTGTCGGCGGAAATGGTGTCGTTGACGGCCTTCGAGAAGTTGGAGGCGTCGTAGCCGATCCAATGCGCGGTCTGGAAGCCGGTGCCGGCCTGGCCGTAATCGCCGTCGTTGTAGTCTTTTTCGGCGGTGGCGAGCTGCTTGGCGATGTTCTGCGCAGCGGCGGTCCAGGAATCGAAATTCGTTTGGCTGTCGTCGGCGGCGGACGCCTGCTGCGGCATCGCGGTGCCGGCGAACAGCGTGGCGAGCGCGATCATCAGCGCGGCGACGAGCGCGGCAAGACGGCCGGAAGCCGAGACGCGCGAATCGCACGAATCGTAGGAACCGGCTGCATGGCGCTGCGCGACGCGAGATGACATGGGTCGAACCTTCCTTCCGCAAATCTTTTCGGCGCGCTTTCCCCGACGTACCCGACGTACGAAGCGCGCATCGGAAGCCAAGATAGAACGAAACTTTTTTGAATAACAGTCTTGATTTTTAATTGGTCTTGTTGTATCGCGCATGGAAAAACGTTGGAATTCCGCCGTTTTTATTTTTCCCGTTTTCCGCGTGTCGTCTCACATTGTGACGCTCACCGCCGTTCCGCAACACCCCCGTCCGCCCGAAAACGTGAAGCGAACTCCATGCCAAAGCGTCGGTCTGTATAATCACGATTAGTATAATCGTAACTATACAAAGCTACGGGGGTATCAAAATAAGGCGATGCCTCATGCCACATATAGCGCATATCAGGTTGCCCAGGCACGAACTCCGCCAAGCCGGGCACGCGCTAGCATCGTGGGTATGGATTCCCTCGCACCGCTCGCGCATCGCATGCCGTACACCGCCGCTTTCCCCAAGGCGCTCGGCACGGGGTTGTTGATTTCGACGCCTCACCCGATCACTG
>OMEW01001015.1_pt1 | contig 12066 bp, 9 predicted proteins | sample 1645471 | NCBI WGS metagenome assembly OMEW01 (sample SAMEA103958126, study PRJEB25191) | human gut metagenome | reverse complement strand
GTGACGGTTTTGAGCATCAGCATAGGGTCCTCCTTGTTGAGGGGAGTTAGCGTACGTGTCGTATTTGCATCAAAAAACCTAGATGTCGCTCACGTCAAGCTCTTGAGCCCACAAAGGGTGCAGCGCGCCTTTGTGGTGGTTTTGGCGATCTGCCGGTGGCGTTTATGCGTGTGCGGAGTCCTCGCGGCGTGCCGAGGGCGACATGCAGGTTTTTCGACTAGGACTGCCTTCCATGGCACACCTCCTAAAGGCTGAGCGCAGCGCGCTTTGGGTATCTTGTACCCCTTTTTAATCCGCCCGTATTCTTGATGAGGGGGTTTGACATGTCAACCCCATTGTTCGGAAAACCATTCCCCCTGACAAAGCCTTTACAGAATGCCGTGGCCCCAAAGCGCGCCCGCATCTACGCTTCGCCTGCGCTAAACTGGAAGGCACGTACGCGATTACGAGAGGAGCCCGCATGGAGGCTTACAAGCAAGAGTTCATCAAGTTTATGGTCGAGTCCGACGTCCTTAAGTTCGGCAGCTTTACGCTCAAGAGCGGCCGTCAGTCCCCGTTCTTTATGAACGCCGGCGCTTACGTGACGGGCTATCAGCTCAAGAAGCTGGGCGAGTATTACGCCCAGGCCATCCACGATAACTTTGGCGACGACTTTGACGTGCTGTTTGGACCGGCCTACAAGGGTATTCCGCTGGCCGTCGTGACCGCAATTGCCTATCACGAGCTGTACGGCAAGGAGGTCAAGTACTGCTGCGATCGCAAGGAGGCCAAGGACCACGGTGCCGATAAGGGCAACCTGTTGGGTTATGAGCCCAAGGACGGCGACCGCGTAGTCATGGTCGAGGACGTCACCACCAGCGGCAAGTCCATCGACGAGACCTATCCCAAGGTTAAGGCTGCTGCCGACGTCGAAATCAAGGGCCTGATCGTGTCCCTCAACCGCATGGAGGTCGGCAAGGGTGGCGTGACCACCGCGCAGAAGGAGATCGAGGCCAAGTACGGTTTCCCCGTCGCGAGCATCGTTTCCATGGCCGAGGTCGTCGAGACTCTCTACAACCACGAGATCGACGGCAAGGTCGTCATCGATGACGAACTCAAGACCGCCATCGATGCCTACTACGAGCAGTACGGAGCACGTTAGTTACGGCGTTTTACCAAACGCCGTAACCGGCCGACGCTGCAAACCCGCCAGAGCGGCAATCTGCCTTTCAACTTCGGCGGCATGACCAGAAGGTCAATGCCGCCTCGTTTCAAGGCACCTTGCTCGCTCTGGCGGGTTTTCGCTCATATGACCCAATCCGCTGTCAAGAGCCACAATGGCCCCGCCGACCGCTTGCAATCGGTCGGCGGGGCCTGCCGTTAACCCGTCCCGGTCCGCCCCCGGCATGTCATCGACGCCTTCGGCTCAGTCTCATATCCGCGGATACCGCTCTGGCGGCCCGCAATCCTCTCCTTCGGCGGGGTTCCCCTAGTCTGTCTTCGCGCATGCGGCGGTCGCCGCGCGCACAGCGAGAACGGGGGTGTCCCCGAAGGCTGCCCGGCTCGCCGGGACGGGGGCTTATGTCTATTCCGCGCCCTCCCGGCACATCATGCCGAGGGCCCAGAGCCATCTCACGAGCTCGGCCGCGGTGGCCGCGTTCGCCTTAGCCTGGGGCATGCCCCTCTCGAGCATCTCCTCGCGTCGCCGGAGCAGGCGCTCGGACCCCTTCCTCCCGTGCATCCTTATCTCGAGCGGGACTCCGGAGCCCTTGGGCATCAGCTTCGGCTGGTGGCCGGCCTGGGCGTAGCACCAGGACCCCTCGACCGCCAGCCTCCTGACGAGCGCGTTGCCGGCCCCGCTGATTCCGCCGAGGCGCACGGAGTCCGCGCTCGACCTCTGCTTCGGGGCGAGGCCGAAGTAGGCCGTCACCTGCCTGCCGGAGCGGAACCTCGAGAAGTCGCCGACCTCGGACGCGAAGGCGGCGGCGAGCGCGAACCCGCACCCCTTGATCGACTGGAGCGCCTCGACCTCGGCCGAGAGGGGGCCCGCCGCGACGGCGGCCCTGTATTCGGCGAGGACGGCCTCCCTCGTCTCGTCGGCCGCCTCGACCTCGTTCCTCAGCGCCGCAAGCGCCCGGATGCCGCCGTCGTCGGCGGGGTGTATGCCGTCGAGCCACCTGAGGAAGCCGTACGTCCAGTACTTCCGGGGGTTGCCGGCCGGCGTCGTGCCGCCGTAGGCGTAGCCACGGCGGGCGAGGAACGCCAGGAGCCGCTGCTTCGCCGCCGCGAGCCTCGCGGTCGCGGCGTCGTGGGCGGCGGCGAGGTCCCTGAGCCCCTCGATCTCGGGGGACGGCACCCATACCGGGGTGACGTCGTGCGACAGGATCGCCTTGGCCATCCTGGCCGCGTCGTTGCGGTCGTTCTTGGACGAGAGGTCGGCCGCCGACCTCGGGACCTTGGAGACGGCCGCGACGACGCAGTCGACGCCGAGCCCGGAGAGCTCCCTCTGCGGGGCGAAGCCGAGGTAGCCGCTCTCGTAGGCGGCGAGCGACGGGCCGGGGAAGCCCGACATCCACTCCGCGACCTCGCCCCAGGGGTTGCCGCGGAACCTCCTCGTCACGGCCTCGCCCGTCTCCGCGTCGAGCGCGCAGACGGTGGTGGACCTGAGGTGTACGTCCATTCCGAAGGCGGTAGAATATCTAGGCACGGGAGCCTCCCAACCTCGTTGCGGCGCGGCTGCGCCTCTGGCACTTCAACAACATTGTCGCAGCCCCGACCCGCGGTCACGAGCGGGGGCTCCTGTCGTTTCCGTGCCCCTGGATTGGGTCATAGTGTCTGTCCGTCCTCAACCTGCGGCGTTGCTTTGGTTGGCACTTGGGGACGTTCCTTTTGTGCCGGCAGTTTGGGACACTCCTTGCGTTAAGAGGCTGGCGTGCGTCAACCTATTCTCGTTGCAGTAAAAAAATCGCCCCGTTCTTGGTTGAGGACGGGGCAATTCGTCTTTTGGACTTGTGCAGCCAGGCTTATGCAAAGCGGGCGACGAGCTCCTGGAGCACGTCGGTCATCTTGACGAGCGAACTGACCGGGACGAACTCGTTGACGCCGTGGTAGCAATAGCCGCCGGTGGAAAGGTTGGGGCAGGGCAGGCCGCGGAACGACAGCTGCGCACCGTCGGTACCACCGCGAATCGGCAGCACCTGGGGCTCAATGCCGCAGGCAAGGTAGGCTTCCTTGGCAACATCAATAAGCTCGGGATAGTCACGAACGATCTCGGCCATATTTCGATACTGCTGCTTAATCTCGACTGTCACGCGCTCCTCACCCAGACGCTGGTTGAGCATCGAGGCGGCGGCATCAATAAGGTCGAGTTTCTGCTGGAACTTGGCGGCGTCATGATCGCGGATGATATAAGACACAGTGCTTTGCTCCACATCCCCCTGAATACCAATCAAATGATAGAATCCTTCATAGCCGGTCGTATGTTCTGGTCTTTCCTGTGAGGGAAGCATCGTAATAAACTGATTGGCAAGATAGATAGAGTTAATCATCTTATCCTTGGCATATCCCGGATGCACATTACGTCCTTTAAAGGTTATTTTTGCGGCAGCAGCATTAAAGTTCTCAAACTCCAACTCCCCTACTTCACCTCCATCCATCGTATATCCCCATTCACAACCGAATTTCTCTACATCGAATTTATGAGCACCTTCACCGATTTCTTCGTCAGGATTGAAGCCGATACGGATTTTACCGTGTTTGATTTCGGGATGTTCCTTCAGATAAACCATCGCTGATACAATTTCCGCGATACCGGCTTTGTCGTCGGCACCGAGCAACGTTTTTCCGTTGGTTACAATCAAGTCTTCTCCCTTATGATCCAGCAATTCCGGGAATTGTGATGGAGAAAGGACTACATTCTCTTCAGCACAAAGCACAATATCCGAACCGTCATACTTTTCCACAATGCGCGGAGTGACATCTTTACCCGTCATATCAGGACTTGTATCCATGTGGGCAATAAACCCGATAGTGGGTACTTCTTTATTTATATTGGCAGGAAGTGTAGCAAAAAGATAGCCATGCTCATCCAAAGTAATATCTTCCAATCCCAAAGATTCCAACTCTTTTTTCAAGTATTCAGCAAAAATCATCTGCTTCGGAGTACTTGGAGTAAGCCCTGTCGATTCATCAGATTGTGTATCGAAGCTTACATACTTTAAAAATCTGTCTACTAAAGTCATATTGTTTTAATTACAAGTTACTAATTACAATTTACAAATTGATAGTTTATAGTGCCGTAAAGGTAAAAAAAGAGCCGTGAATTACAAAGCAATTCACGGCTCTTTTTATTGTATACTTTTATCCGGATACTTAAATATCCTATTTGACTACTTTAAAAATGGCTGCTACCATCAAAGCAATGTGTACAAACCTTGCATTTAGGTAATCCGATAGCCTCAATCAGCGTTTCCAGTGTATTAAACTTCAATGAACTGAGACCGAAACGCTCTGCAATAATACTAACCATCTTATCGTATTCCGGAGAACCGGTAGTAGCATATTTCTCCAGGTTCTTATTCTCATCCCCTTCCAGTTCCTTGATAATACGACGGGTAATCAACTCCAATGCATTTTTAGAAGCCGAAAAACCAACAAACGGACAAGCATAAATCAATGGCGGACAAGCGATACGCATGTGCACCTCCTTTGCTCCGTAATCATACAGAATCTTCACATTGTCACGTAATTGAGTTCCCCGCACGATTGAATCGTCACAGAACAACAAACGTTTATTTTGCAGCATGGCACGGTTGGGAATCAACTTCATCTTAGCAACAAGCGAACGCATCTCCTGATTGCTCGGAGTGAAGCTACGAGGCCATGTCGGTGTATATTTTGAAATAGCACGATGGTAAGGAACCCCCTTTCCTTCGGCATATCCTAAAGCCATACCCACTCCCGAATCAGGAATACCGCAAGCACAATCCACTTCCGATTCATCTGTCTGTCCCATTTTCAATCCGCTGGTGAAACGCACTTCCTCTACATTCTTTCCTTCATAACAAGAAGTCGGGAAACCGTAGTACACCCACAAAAACGAGCAAATCTGCATATCCTCATTGGGCTTGCGAAGCTGGTCAACATGATCGTCATACATACGGACAATCTCACCGGGACCTAAATATCTCTCAATCTCATAATCCAGATTCGGAAAACTGGACGATTCGCTCGTTGCAGCATAAGCACCGTCTTTCCTTCCAATCACCACCGGAGTACGTCCCCATCGGTCACGGGCAGCGATGATACTACCATCTTCCGTCAGAAGCAACATCGAACAAGAACCCTTAATGTGCTTAAACACATTTTCGATACCTTCCACAAAAGTTCTGCCTTGTATAATAAGTAATGCGATAAGTTCCGTCTGGTTGGTGTTGCTCGAACTAAGTTCGGCGAAGTGCATGTTTTGACTGAGAAGTTCTTCTTCCAATTCCTGGATATTGACTATTTTAGCGACTGTGACAATGGCGAAGCGCCCGAGGTGAGAATTGATGATGATAGGTTGTGCGTCTGTGTCGCTAATGATGCCGATGCCGGCGTTTCCTTTGAATTTGTCCAGTTCTCCTTCAAACTTGGTTCGGAAATAAGTACTTTCCAAATTGTGAATGGAGCGTATAAAACCTTTTTCCTCACTGTATGTTGCGAGTCCTCCTCGCTTGGTACCCAGATGTGAGTTATAATCTGTGCCGTAGAATAAATCAGTCACGCAGCTAGTTTTCGAGACTGTTCCGAAAAAACCTCCCATGTTGTTCTCTTTATTGATGATGTTTTAAAAAAGATGGCGCAAAAGTACAAAAAAGAATTCGTCCTATAAAAAAAGCGCTCCGCAAAGTTTTAGTTTTCTTTGCGAAGCACAACTAATATTTATTAAAAAGCGGGGAATCCGGAAACAATCTTTTTACCGGAATCTTATTTCCATTTCTTGATCGTTTTCAAGTCAGCGGGAGTTGCTTCAATCAAACTTACTGCAAATCCTCCGCTACGTGCCAGCTTCACAGACATCTTATTCTTGTTTGTAACAAGTCCTTTTTTTATCTGGTAAGAAGTAGGATTCTTTTCAAAATCCGCCTCCTTTCCGTCAGCATAAAGAGTAGCTACATATTGTTTTCCCGGTTCGAGAAAATCAAGTGTAAAAGCAGAAGTACGGGGATTCTCATCGGTGATACCACCTACAAACCAGTTATCAGTACCTTTTGCCTTACGTGCTACGGTAATATAATCTCCCGGTTCCGCTTCCAGATACTTGCTGTCATCCCAATCAACGGCTACATCCTTGATAAATTGAAATGCATCCATGTGACGTTCGTAACTCTCCGGAAGGTCGGCTGCCATTTGCAAAGGACTGTACATCGTTACATAAAGTGCCAACTGTTTTGCCAAAGTTGTACGTACAAAACTGTGGTCGCCTGACAGGAAAGAAAGTTTTGTATCAAAGATACCCGGTGTATAATCCATCGGTCCACCAATCTGACGGGTGAAAGGAAGCAAGGTGGTATGGAACGGCTTATTCCCTGCAAAGGCTTCATATTCCGTGCCACGAGCCGATTCATTACCGATCAGATTCGGATATGTGCGACATAATCCTGTCGGACGGGTTGCTTCGTGAGCATTTACACAGATCTTATATTCGGCCGCTTTTTCCACCGCATATAAATAATGATTGTTCATCCACTGTCCGTAATGATGTTCTCCACGCGGAATAATATTACCTACATACCCGCTCTTCACAGCATTGTATCCGTTATCTATCATAAACTGATAGGCTTTATCAAGATGGCGCTCGTAGTTACGTACAGAAGCGGAAGTCTCGTGATGCATCATCAGCTTCACTCCTTTTTCCTTTGCATACGCATTGAGCATCTTCACGTCAAAATCAGGATACGGAGTTACGAAATCAAAGACATAATCCTTCGAATTTCCGAACCAGTCTTCCCAGCCTTCATTCCAGCCTTCCACTAAGATCTGGTCGAATCCATGCTCTGAAGCAAAGTCAATGTAACGCTTCACTTTGTCATTATTGGCTGCATGACGCCCGCTCGGTTTTGTTTGGGAATAATCCGTCTGTCCCAGTTTCACAGAATAAACATCATCCGTGTACGACCAGGAACTTTTTCCGGTAATCATTTCCCACCACACACCGATGTATTTCACCGGCTTAATCCAGGAAACATCTTCGTAGGCACAAGGTTCATTCAAGTTCAAAGTCAATTTGGAAGCCAGAATATCACGAGCATCATCACTGACAATCACCGTGCGCCAGGGTGAACGGCAAGGCGTTTGCATATAACCTTTATCCCCTTTTGCATCAGGAGTCAGCCATGATTCAAAAATCAGGTTCTGATCGTCAAGGTTCAGATGCATACAAGAATAATCAACCAAAGCCGCTTCATGCAGATTGATATACAACCCGTCGGCTGTCTTCATTTGCAAAGATGTCTGCACACCTGTTGGTGAAAAAGGAGTTTGAGAAGCATTTGGAGTAATTGCCCCTTGCAACAATCCGCGAATCTCTGAAAGCTTGGATTCGGTATAGTCATATTCCTGCGTATCATAATCGCCTGGAATCCAGAATGCCGTATGATCGCCGGCCATAGCAAACTGCGAATGTTCTTCTTTTATAACGAAGTAATTCAGATTCTTTTGCTGCGGGAACTCATAGCGGAACCCCAAGCCATCATTATAAAGACGAAAACAAATAATCAGATTACGATCTTGCGCCTTTTGATTCAGGGTAACAGCCATTTCATTATAATGGTTGCGGATCGATTTCACCTCTCCCCACACCGGTTCCCATGTTTCATCAAAAGCAGAAGTTTTAATATCGGCCAGAGTGAATCCATTCATCAGTCCGGGATCATTTTTCAATTCCAGTCCCAGTTTCGAAGGTTTAATCACCTCTTTTCCTTTATAAGAGAGTTCATACACCGGTTCTCCTTGCATGTTGACAGAGAAATTAAGTTTTAATTGTCCGTCAGGAGAAGTGATACTTTCGGCCTTTGCTGATGTGCCGAAGAAAAAAGAGAGCAACAGGCAGACCCATATTGCAGTTCCTATTTTCATGTTCTTCATGATATAAATGAGTTAGTTAATAATCGTATGGCAAAGATAGACAGGAAATCCAAGTAGTGTTTTTCTTTATAAAGAAAATATAGAGGAATACAGATTCAAAAACGAAATAAGTACTTAATAATAAAACAGATAACACATTTTGTCTCCCCCCCAAAAATATAGTGTCTATGGTGATTAAATTAAAAGGATTAAATATGAATATTGCATAATCTTTCTATATTTGCAGATTATTATCTCAATCACATCAACAAACATTTTATTATTTATATGACACAACACCTTAGTTTATCCCGGAGGCTTCCAACAATTCGAAAAGGATTTTGAAGCCGCCTACAAATAATATCAATCTTTCAATCAAATGAGTAAAGAAGTTATCTATATCTTTATCGGTGGAGGAACTGGTAGTGCACTACGTTATTTTATCCAGTTGTTAATGCACGAACGAATCGTCCCTTATCATTTTCCATGGGCCACTTTCACGGTCAATCTTCTCGGCAGTTTTCTCATCGGTCTGTTCTATGCTCTTTCAGAGCGATTCCACCTTCCGTTCGAGGTCCGTTTGTTTCTGACAACGGGTTTATGTGGAGGTTTCACAACGTTCTCTACTTTCTCCAGTGATGGCGTAGGTCTGCTGAAAGGAGAATTTTACGGAGCATTTGTTCTATATACATTATTAAGTATAGGAATAGGATTAGCCGCAACGTTAGCCGGCGGATATGTGGGAAAACAGATTTAATAATTCGAATATAAATCCTACCTTTACGGCATGATTAAAAGAAACCCAACCAAACCCGTCCGCGTTGTTCCTCCCATGATGGAAGAACAGGAAGTCAGTACTATTACCCTACAGGAATGGCTCGACAGAGAAGAAACCGTCTCTCATCTTTTATTCTGCAAAGGAAAAGAAGAAGGCATCGACAAATCTTACAAAAGTTTCAAAAACTGCACCTTTCAGCATCAGACATTCAGCGAATGTAAATTCCGTTCCTCTCAACTGAGCGATGTCAGGTTCGAGAACTGCGACCTATCCAACATTTCTTTTGCTGAAAGTTCGCTCTACCGGGTAGAATTCATTTCCTGCAAACTATTGGGTACCAATTTATCGGAAACAACGATGAATCACGTCTTGCTGCATGACTGCAACGCAGGTTATATCAATCTGGCTATGAGTAAAATGAACCAGGTACGTTTTGCACACAGCCAGCTCCGCAACGGAAGTCTGAACGACTGCCGTTTTTCATCCGTCGCATTTGAGAGTTGCGATCTCGTAGAAGCCGATTTTTCACACGCTCCGCTTCGCGGAATAGATTTGCGCACTTCCCGTATCAGCGGAATCACGCTTAACATCAGCGATCTGAAAGGGGCTGTCATCACTTCCCTGCAAGCAATGGATTTGCTTCCACTGTTAGGGGTTATTATCGAAGATTAAAATCCTGCAAATTCACCCCGCCGCACTCAAACAAAAAGCATCGTCCCGTTGTTATAGTATAAGGTCGGACTAACGACATATAGGGAATAGGCACAAAAAGAATACCTATTTATAGTGATTTCTCACTCCCCGTCAAGTCCGTACTTTTGCAGAAATCTTATTCAAAAACAATAGAAACGATGAAAATTGAAAAAATTGTAGCTCGAGAAATTCTCGATTCAAGAGGTAACCCCACAGTAGAAGTTGACGTAGTATTGGAATCCGGCATTATGGGACGTGCATCTGTGCCGTCAGGTGCTTCCACAGGTGAACACGAAGCATTGGAACTTCGCGATGGTGACAAACAGCGCTATGGTGGAAAAGGAGTACAAAAAGCGGTTGATAATGTAAATAAAATCATCGCTCCGAAACTGATTGGTATGTCTTCACTCAATCAGAGAGGTATCGACTACACAATGCTGGCATTGGACGGCACTAAGACTAAATCGAATTTAGGTGCTAACGCTATTCTCGGTGTATCTCTTGCCGTAGCTAAAGCTGCTGCCAACTATCTGGATCTTCCTCTATACCGCTATATCGGTGGAACAAATACGTATGTAATGCCTGTACCGATGATGAACATCATCAACGGTGGTTCACATAGCGATGCTCCGATCGCATTCCAGGAATTTATGATCCGTCCCGTAGGTGCTCCTTCTTTCAGAGAAGGTCTGCGCATGGGTGCTGAAGTATTCCACGCTTTAAAGAAAGTCTTGAAAGACCGTGGCCTTAGCACTGCTGTAGGTGATGAAGGTGGTTTCGCACCTAACCTCGAAGGTACGGAAGATGCTTTGAATTCTATTCTGGCCGCTATCAAAGCAGCAGGATACGAACCGGGCAAAGACGTTATGATCGGTATGGACTGTGCTTCTTCCGAATTCTACCACGATGGTATTTACGATTATACCAAGTTTGAAGGTGAAAAAGGTAAGAAACGCACTTCCGCAGAACAAGTTGACTATCTGGAAGAACTAATCAACAAATTCCCTATCGACTCTATCGAAGACGGTATGAACGAAAACGACTGGGAAGGCTGGAAAAAGCTGACCGAACGCATCGGCAACCGTTGCCAGTTGGTAGGTGACGACCTGTTCGTAACCAACGTAGATTTCCTTGCAATGGGTATCGAAAAAGGCTGTGCCAACTCTATCCTGATTAAAGTAAACCAAATCGGTTCGCTGACAGAAACACTGAACGCTATCGAAATGGCTCACCGTCATGGATACACTACTGTTACTTCTCACCGTTCGGGTGAAACAGAAGATGCTACTATCGCCGATATCGCAGTAGCTACTAACAGCGGACAGATCAAGACAGGTTCTTTAAGCCGCTCAGACCGTATGGCTAAATACAATCAGTTACTCCGCATTGAAGAGGAACTGGGAGATTTGGCTGTATATGGTTACAAGAGAATTAAATAATTCAATATTCTCTTACTTGAATAATTCATCCCCGGACAATTAGATTATCCGGGGATTTTTACATATTAACCATTCACTAAATCTTTTTGCATTGTAAGAAAACTAGCTTCACTAAGCATCAATAAATATCTCCAATATTTTGCGAATTGAATTAATAAGGCTACATTTGCAACGTCTAACATATTAACAGACGGTGGGGAAACCTGCCTACTATCGCAGCGAGCATTTTTATGTTCGTATGTGAACTCTTATATGGGCGGTTTCGTCCCCCCATAGAGAGTGTTAATGCACCTCTAAACCTGCCGTCGGTATGTTAGACAATGGGACAGGCGAAACCGCTTTTTTATTAGCACTTCTTCCTCTCCCATCAATCTATTATTCATCTTTTAAATTCTAATGATTATGGAAAACAGTCAATTAAAAGACTTACAGGAAGAGGTTTCAGAAGCTACGAAACAGTATATCCTGACTACATTCAATTCTGAAAATGGAATGAAAACGTATTATTTGCAGATGTCAAACATAATACGCTCTGCGCACATTAATCCTCCCATTGACACCGAATACAACAGTTTAAAAAAGCTAAGCAAAAAGCTCAAGCAATATTGTACTTTCATTCAAACACTTGGCGAACATGAATGGGACAAGGGAATAGCCGATATTCAGAAAGCATTAGGCATTTATCTAATGCAAAATAACATCGAAAGTAAAGAACGCAAACAAACGAACCAAGAAATTGCCTCTCAACTGCAATTCATCGTTTTTCTCTCCGGGAATATAAATATCATCAAGCAACTTCATGGAATATTGCAACGCCATTTATCCAATGTGATGCTTTTACTCAGCTCCTATCCTGAGCATAATATACAAGAATGAATAACAATAATGAATCAAAAAGAAACTGTAAATCTTTGCTTTTCTTAAAAATGGGATATTACAACAATTAGGGAACTGTGTATTTCGATAATATGCGAATATATATAAAAAAGCATCCAGACTAATACCTGAATGCTTTTTTCTTGGATTTGTTATATATCCTTTTTTGAGCCTCTTGTCGGATTCGAACCAACG
>OMEW01001013.1_pt1 | contig 12097 bp, 10 predicted proteins | sample 1645471 | NCBI WGS metagenome assembly OMEW01 (sample SAMEA103958126, study PRJEB25191) | human gut metagenome | reverse complement strand
CAAAAGGGATAAAGATCAATATTGACGAGATCGATTATAACGATCCAAAAACACTTGACCATATCTCGACCGGGAATACAAATGGGATCTTCCAGCTTGAGAGCGCAGGAATGCAGAGCTTTATGAAACAGCTCCGTCCCAAGAGCCTTGAAGATGTGATCGCAGGGATTTCTTTGTACCGCCCAGGTCCGATGGAATTTATCCCGAAGTACATCAAGGGAAAGAATGAGCCGGAAAGCATCTCTTACGCCTGCAGTGAGCTGGAATCCATATTGGAACCGACATATGGGTGTATCGTCTATCAGGAACAGGTAATGCAGATCGTACAGAAACTTGCCGGATACACAATGGGACAGGCGGATAATATACGCCGTGCCATGAGCAAGAAAAAGCAGTATGTCATTGACGAAGAAAGAGAGTACTTTGTGTACGGCAATAAAGAGCGTAACATAAAGGGATGCGTTGCGAACGGGATCGATGAAGCAGTAGCAAACGGCATTTATGATTCCATGGTGGATTTTGCAAAATACGCATTTAACAAATCCCATGCTGCCGCATATGCGGTCGTGGCGTTCCAGACAGCGTGGCTCATGCATTACTATCCGGTTGAGTACTGGGCAGCGATCCTCACATCCGTGATAGGGAACGCACCAAAACTCACATCTTATATGCTTGCAGCAAAAGCAGACGGCATCAATGTAATGAACCCGGATATTAATAAAAGCGGAGCAGACTTTGTGCCATACGAGGGAAATGTCCTGTTTGCATTAAGTGGAATCAATGGAGTCGGGAAAAATGCTGCCATTGCGATAGAAGGATATCGTGAAAATAATGGCAAATTCGAAGATTTTAAAAACACGCTGGCTGTTTTGCTGACACTTGGCATCAATAAAAAAGCAATAGCAAACCTCATAAAAGCAGGAGCGTTTGATAGTCTTGGTGGAACGAGAAAACAGTATCTTATCGTATATGAATCGCTGATCGACGATATTGCAAACGACAAGAAGAAAAATGTGTCCGGACAGATGAGCTTATTTGATATCGGGGATAATGATAACCCGATCGGGCAGGCACTTGTGCTGCCGCCGGTAGGGGAATTTGACAAAAAAGAATACCTTGCTTATGAAAAGGAAGTAACCGGCATCTATCTGTCCGGGCATCCTTTAAATGAATATTCAGATATGATAAGGAATCTCACAGATACGACTTGTGGAGAGTTCATGCGTGATGATAATGATGAAATCACCTTAATGGCAGACAGTGAAGCGACAATAGCAGGAATCATCACAAGAGTGTCACAGACTTATACGAAAAAAGACAGTAAGCCTATGGCGTTCATTACGGTGGAAGATCTCACGGGAAGTATCAATGTTGTGGTATTCCCAAAAAATTATGCTTCGTGCAGGCAGATCCTTACGGAAGATGAAAAAATTGTTGTCAAGGGAAAAGTAAGTGTTGAAGATGGAAAAGATGCAGGACTTATGGCTGAAAAGATCACGTCATTTAACGATATCCCACAAAATGTATGGATCCGGTTTGCAGATATGGAAGAATATGAAAAACTTCATGCACAGATCGAAGCCACACTGGATGAAATGCCGGGAAAGGACAGTGTGATCTTTTACATCACAAGCGAGAAGAAAAAAGCAGTGAAACTGAACCGTGTTTCATGCAATGCGGATAATCTGGAGCGATTATACCGCATGATGGGAAAAGATAACATAGCAGTTACATATTAAGAATGTTAAAGGAGGGACAAGCGCATGGAAGCAGAAAATAGATTTCATCAGGAGACAGCAGAGGTGATCCGCAGATTCATTGATAACAGTGGACATTTTGACGGAAAAGAGGAAGCAGAATACGGGGAGCCATTCTATGGACATGAAATGAGAAACCATATTTTAGACCATTTTACCTTGTATGATGAGATAGCTGTGAACTATATTGATTCACGCAAAGAAGAAAAAACAGAGGGAATTATCCTTCGGATATTTTTCTCTGGGATCGTAGTAGGAACGGCAGTAAGGAAAGGAATCATCTGGAAAGGAAAAAATATTTTTATTCATTACGAAGAAATACTTTCCATAAACCTCAAAAAAATGGAGAACAAAATTGCATATGCTAATCTTATGCTGTGTAAAAAGAGTTTGGAGCAGACACTTCCAAAGCAGCTTTCTGGCAATCAAGGACAAATAGAAACGTATTTGAAGCGTGATATATTTAAGAGAAATGATATTGACAGGGAAGGAACACGAGATAATCTGAAAAAATATTTTGAAAAGGTATTTCCGCAGATTCCTTTTGAGCAGTCCATTGTGATCACTGGAACATATGCGCTTTACTGGCCGTTTCAGCAGGAAGGCGTATCTTGTAAAACGTATCTTTCCACGGATAAAGAACGCAAAGATAAGCCGGTTAAACTTAAAACAGAAGTGATAAAAGAAGGAGACTTTTTCTGTGTCAAGAATATCGGGCATGAAGGACAGTTTAAAAATAAGATGGTCATGCACCTGACAAATCAGGATTATTCAAATGTAACCATATCATTTCTGTGGATGGTCGAATGCAGGGATGATAATGGAAGACCAGTAAAAATGCAGATGGTAAACGTTGTGCGTGCTGACAGGGTTTCTAAAACAGAACCGGGAAGAAATGTATATGATTTTACTGCTGTGACAGCGCCTTACATCGGAATATTTAAAAGCGAACTGGAACGGAAAAATCCGAAGGTGCTGGAATATCTTATGACACAGGACTGTTATATGATCCTGCTTCCTGAATCCGCAAATGGTTATGTTGTAAAATATCCTGACGGGGATTCCAGCGCAAGGCTGCGAGAGAACAGCAGATTGAGCAGATACATGGACACGGCAACCATGACGTATCTGGAATTTGATAAAAATTCAGCCAAAAGACATGACAGAAAGGGAATAAGTCCAGTTGTTGAGGTAGAATGTGAAAGAAGTTTCACTCCTGAGAGCGGAACTGGAAATAGTGATTTTTTTGACTTTCAGAGCGGCACATGGTAGAATTGATACATAAATAAAATTTAATAAAAAAAATACTTAGTCCGCAGATAATTTTTATCTGCGGATATTTTGGATGAGAACGTAGAATGCGTTCTTTTTTTTATGCCATGAAAGAGGCTTTATATAAATTTTTAATCTAAACAACATCTTGTGGAAAAGATGATCAGATAAAAAATAAAAAAAGAAAGGAAAGTAAAAAATGGATAACGAAAAAAATGAAAAATATGCGTTTTTGTCAAGACTGCAGAGCGACTGCGAATATTTCCTTGGAAACGGACGAGGCTATGAAGGACATTTATATTATGGTTCCGTAGACCGTCAGTGTGACGAGATGGAAAAACTCTGGAACTCATTTGGCGAAGATAAAAAACCTGAATGGATAACGATTGAACAGATAAAAAATTACAGAACCAGAATGTCAGCGAAAAGGAGGAATGAATAAATGGAAGTCAATCACAATAAAATAGCACGGACCGCAAGAGTCGTGCTTGAAAGAAACAGCAAAGGCGTAAAAGTAAGGCTGCATTACACATATTCGCCGGTGGCAGGATATGGGGAAGCCGTTGTTTGTTTTGAAAGAGAAGCAGTAAATGGAAAAATAAAAAAAAGCGAGTGGAAGAAAGCTTTGGAAATTGCGAATGAAATCGCATGCCGTTACCGGATACCGCTTGATATTGACAGAAGGGAGCATGAGGAATGTTAAATGAAAAACAAATGGAAGCGGTGAATACATTAAAGGGGCAGGTGCTTGTTGTCTCCTGCCCGGGCAGCGGAAAGACCACTGTTATCGTAAACCGCACAAAAAAGATCATTGACAGTGGTGTACCTTCTGAAAAGATTCTTGTGATCACGTTCACGAAGGAAGCTGCTACACAGATGAAAGCCCGTTATGAGAAATTATATGGTAAGTCGAATGTCATGTTCGGAACAATACATTCCATATGTTTTCAGGTAATAAAGATGGCATATGGATATGAAAAAAATGATATCCTGCTTGCAACAGAGCAGTGGGAGTTTTTCGGGAAATTTCTCCGGGGAAAATCCGACACCGATAATGTGGAGGAATTTGTGAAAACCTACATGACTGCAATAAGTGCATATAAAAACAGCGGTAAGACAATCGAAACATTCAATTATGGAGAATGTGAGAAAGGGCTGTTCATTGAAACCCTACGAGAATATGAAACATTTAAAAACAGGATGGGAAAGATCGATTTTGACGATATGCTTCTTAAATGCAGGGATGCGTTAAAGGATGAGCGGATGCTTTCCTATTGGAAAAACCGATTTAGCTATATCATGATCGACGAATTTCAGGACACCAATGAAATTCAGGCGGAAATCTTTTATAAGCTTGCAGGGGCAGATGGAAATATATGTGTTGTCGGGGATGATGACCAGAGCATTTACCGCTTCCGTGCAGCGGATTCATCGATCATGATGGGATTTCCACAAAAATATCCGAACTGTAAAACGATTTATATGTCAACGAATTACAGATCAGACAAGGAGATCATAAAACGTGCCGGAATGCTGATCAGCAATAATACCAAGAGATTTAAAAAGGATTTTCTTGGAAGCCGTGAGGATGCAGGCAGATTTGCAGTTACATGTGCAGATACGCAGGAAGCCCAGACGATAGGAGTCATAAAGAAGATAAATGAATATGCTATGAAAGGATCTCCGTTAACAGAGACGGCAGTATTATACCGTACCAATGTGGAAAACCAGATGCTCATAACAAAACTCGTGAAATATAAAATCCCTTTTTATACCACTGAAAATGTAAAGGACTATCATCAGGACTTCATTTTCAGGGATATCATGACATACTGGAGACTTGCCACTGGACAGGAAGAAAAAGGGGATCTGCAGAGGGTGCTTAATCATCCGACCAGATACCTTAAAACAGAAACTTTTAAAAACTGCAGGTTTGATATTGAGAGCATGAAAAAGTGCTGCCTTAACATGCAAAATGCAGAACGAGCAACGCTTGAAGTGATGAAAATGTACCGGGAGGTCAAGGCAATGGAAAAATTAAAGCCGTTAGAGCTTGTAACCTACCTGATTCGGAACATGGGATACCGTTCATTCATCACGAGTTATTGTAATTTTATAAAGCGTGATGTTGAATCTGCCATGTCCATACTTGATACACTCATTGAGGAGTGCAGGGGATTTGAGACAATGGATGAATGGGAGGACTACACAAAAGAATTTGCAGTAAAGCTGCAGATGCAGAGGAGAGATCCTAACAAGAATGGAGTATGTCTTTCGACATTTCATTCATCCAAAGGACTGGAGTGGGATCATGTGATCCTGATCAATTCAAATGACGGTAAAAGCCCTTTTATCAAGGCGACTACTGAGGCTGATTTTGAGGAAGAAAGAAGGCTTTACTATGTGGCAGTAACAAGGGCGAGAAAGAGCGTGGATATTTTTTACCTGTCAAAAAAAGATGGAAAGGATGTACTGCCATCTCCGTATCTGACGGAAATGGGACTGATTCCGGGAAAGATCAACACCCAGAAGAAGATTATACCGATCATCCGGTAAAATTAAAGTTGATTCTGCAAAAACTCCGGCTTATAATAGTATTAAGGCACAGAGCCTTTTGCAGAATCACAATCATAAATACAAAAGGAGCGATGCCGAATGAACACAGAAATAACAAATGCTGTGGTGGCTGCTGGCGATAAAGCACAGTATGATACCTATGCAAAACGATTATTGGCAGAAAAAATAATATTGGCTCACATCTTGGTTGAAACGGTCGAAGAATTTAAATGGATGAAGCCGGAAGATGTCGTGCCATACATTGAGGGTGAACCAAAAGTTGGACTTGTACCGGTTGAGCCGGGATTGACCAATAATAGCACAAATAAATCAAATACTTGTGAGAAAATTGTTGGACTTAATACAGAAAATCCGGAGATCAATGAGGGATTAATAAGGTTTGATATTATTTTTTATGTCCGCATGAAAAATGGGCTTTCTCAGATTATTGTGAATGTTGAAGCTCAAAAAAATGAACCAACTGAATATCAGATAATAAACAGGGCAATCTTTTATGTGTGCAGACTTGTATCTTCACAAAAGGAAAGAGATTTTGTTAAAACGGATTACGACAGTATAAAACCTGTTTACAGCATTTGGATCTGTATGAATAAAGAATCCAACAGTCTGAGTCATCTGCATCTTGCAAAAGATGAATTATTGGGATCTTGTGAATGGGAAGGCAATATGGATCTTATAAATATTGTCTTAATAGGACTATCGAGTAAGATTCCGGAACCAAAAGAAAGTTTTGAATTACACCGTTTACTGGGGACTCTATTATCAAGTGATCTAAGCGAAAATAAAAAATTAGATATTTTGGAAAGAGAATATAATATTCCAATCAATAATGAATTTAGAGAGGAAGTGCGTAGCATGTGTAACCTGAGTGTGGGAATAGAGGAAAAAGGAATTGAAAAAGGAATTGAAAAAGGTATCAAAAAAGGTATTGCGAGGCATTATTGAAGGAAAGCAAAAGGAACGTAATGATCTCCTTAAAATTTCTGAGTTATTGAGAGATGGAAAAACTGGAGACGAGTTAATTCAGATGGGATTTGAAAAGGATTCTGTCGAGCTTGCATTATGCCTGCGAAAGTAAATGATTGATTTCAGAGCCATCCGCAAGGGTGGCTCTTTTTCTGTCCTGCGGTGTTGGTGGACTCGGAAACAAGTAACCGAGAATTTCCGCCTATTATTCTTAAAATAACGGATCTGGAATGCCGGAATTTCTCAGATATTCTAAGTCATTTAATCTGGATATATCCAGTGATTGATAATAGTTACTTTCCAACATTATTCTTTTTTTTCTGTAATACGTTGCTTCGGAAATACCGATATATTTGTAGATGTCATAATCGTGCATTTTCTGTCTCATATATACGATATCGGAGTAATGGATCAAAACAGGTTCGCCCTCAGTATTTTTACAGCCCGGATGAATGATAGCGTTTGCTTTTCTTCCTGCGCCACGTTTGGTGATCTTTTCATATTGTGACTGACCGACACCGGAAGAAGCTGGGGAAACCTTTAAAATAAGTGTGCCGTCTATGATATCGAAATAGACGCCTACTTTATTTAGTAATTCCTTCATTTTTGAAAAGTTTTCTCTGTTTTCTTTTGCAGACATTTTCTCATCCACTACCGTGTAACGTAATATTGTCTGACTGCCATCAAATGGATAATCCATATATCATCCTCCAACAATCATAATTAAATATGACAGAATAATAGCATGAAAAAGGAATTTTTGTCAATTTGTTGTCAAGAAGCAAGAACTGGATGCTTTGACATTCCCCACAGCTAAAGCAGTGGGTACGACACATTGGAAAAAAATATTGAAAAGTCTCAATACTTGTGATAATGTATAGTATATCATAATTAAACAAATAAAAAATGCAAAGAAAAACAAAGAGTTGGCTGAAAAACCAACTCTTTTTTTGCAAATCTGTCATGTTGATTTATATGTTTATAAATGCTATAATATACAAATATAACATGGTAAGACGAATTAAAACAGAAAATCTGGTAGAAAGGATGATGTGAATGATACTGTCAGAGATGAACATTCCGGTAAAGACCGTGAACGCACTTGGAAAGAAGAAAATAAATACAGTAAATGATCTGGTCATGTATTTCCCACGTAAATATCTTGATTATAGAAAAATTGTGCCACTCATGGAAGCGGTTGATCGAGACTGTGCTATTTCAGGGTATCTCGAATCATATGAGAAACAGACAGACAAAAACATGACGATCATCAAAGCTCATCTCATTGAAGAATCCAGCGGACAGAAAGTGACCATAACATGGATAGGACAGTCCTATCAGTACAATGCGATCAAAAACTTTGCACGAAAAGAGATCGTTGTATGCGGTAAGGTAAAACATCACATTGTCTACGGCTATACGGTGACAAATCCATATGCTTATTATCTGAAAGAATATTATACAGGGAAGATCGTACCAGTTTATACAAAGATCAAGGGCGTAACGGATGAAATGTTAAAAAAACAGATCAGCCGATGCCTGTTTGAGATAACAGATCCGCTTGATCCAAAGGTAGTGGAAATGACAAAACTTCCAGATTACCTGTCAGCTCTAAATGCGATCCATTCCCCGCAAGATACAGAATCTATAAAGAAAGCGGAAAAGCGCATGATCTTTAATGACATGCTCTATTATACGACAAAGCTTAAATTAAATGCAGCACTGCTCCCAACAGAAACGGACGTGAAGACAGAAAAGCATGATATGACAGAGCAGATGATAAAAGGACTGCCTTATGAGCTGACAGATGACCAGCGCAAAGCATATCTGTCGATCCGTGAGCGTATGGAGCTAGGGAAACGTGTCAATCTCTTGGTGCAGGGGGATGTATCCTGTGGAAAAACCACCGTGGCATTTGCTGCAATGGTACTCATGGCAGATAACGGCTACCAGAGTGCGCTGATGGCTCCTACAACAGTGCTTGCCAAACAGCACTATGAAGGACTTAAGGAGATCGCCGATAAATTTGGCATTCGGATCGCATGTGTCACTTCAGAACTGAAAGGAAAGGCAAAAACAGCCATATTGAAAGAGATCGAAACCGGAGAGATCACATTTGTGGTCGGGACACAATCCTTATTTTCTGAAAAGCTGAACTACAGCAGGCTTGGGCTTGTGATAACGGATGAGGAACACCGTTTCGGGGTAAAGCAGAGGGAAGCATTAGAGAAAAAGGCCCTGAGTGGAGTGCATGTGATCACTATGTCTGCGACACCGCTTCCAAGATCTGTTGCTGATGCGGTTTATGGAGAGAATAAGGAGATCGTCAATATCATGTCCATGCCTTCCGGAAGGAAACAGGTACAGACAGCCATCAATAATTCAGAGAATAAAATCATGGAATTTATCGAGAAACAGCTAAAAGATGGCAGACAGGCATATGTCGTGTGCCCGCTCATAAACAAGGCAGACGAAGAAAGCGTTACCGGGGACCTTGAATCGGTAGAAGAAGCGGAGATCCGGTACAAGGAATACTTTATGCCGAAAGGCTATAAGGTCGGGGTTATCACAGGACAGACATCGGCGGAAGATACGGAAATGATCTTAAATGATTTCCGTGAGAACAGATACCAGATCCTGGTCTCCACCACGGTCATTGAGGTAGGGGTAAATGTGCCGAACGCAAATGTAATGGTGATAAATAATGCGGAACGGTTCGGGCTAGCACAGCTGCATCAGTTACGGGGACGAGTGTGCAGAGGACAGTGGTATCCGTACTGTATTTTAAAATCAAGAGAAAAGGAAAACCCAAGACTTCAGACCATGGTACAGACTACTAATGGATTTGAGATTGCAAAGGCTGACATTGAGCAGAGGGGCATGGGAGATCTATTAGGGGTTGCGCAATCAGGGAGCAGCCATTACATGGATCAGATCCTTGCCATGCCGAACCTTTATGGCAGCGTCAAAAAATATGCACAGCTTCTGATCGACAATCATATGGAGGATCCATTGATCGAATTATACGAAAAGTAAGGATAATAGGGATTGAGATGAAAAAAAGACCGGGATACAGCATAAGGGCAGCGCTCATCATTGGGGTGTTCGCATATGCCTATTACAGAACAGACAACCTGTATGCCTCTGGGGCGGCGGCAGGACTGATACTTGCATTAAAGCCGTTTGCAAAGGGGATCAGGAGAATAAGAAAGAAACAGAAATATAAAAACAGCAGTCTTGCAGTTATAGACAAAATGGAAGGTCACGAATTTGAGGAATATCTTGAAACACAGTTTAAGAGCCTCGGCTACAAGGTGAAAAATGTGGGCAGCGGAGGCAGGGACTATGGAGTTGACCTTATCATTTCAAAAAAAGGCGAAAAGACTGCGGTACAGGCAAAACGGTATAACAGCAGTGTCGGAATAAAAGCGGTGCAGGAGATCATCTCCGGGAGAGAATTTTACAAGACGGATAATGCGATCGTAGTGACGAACAGTTATTTTACAAACCCGGCCAGACAGATGGCAAAGGAATGTCATGTGGAACTTTGGGACCGGGAAGACTGTAAAAAGAATTTCCGCAAATGAGGATAAGACAATGGGAAACGACTATATAGACGAAATCATAGATGATATGCTGCTGGATGGTTCAGAAACAGCAGATGAGATAAAAAAAGCAAATGAAAAGGTTACAAATAGGTATCAGGAAATGGAAATGAAAAACAAGGCAAACCAGAATGTCGTGCCGTTCCCTGATTATCTTGTCGGCTGGAATCTGCAGACGCTGCTTTTTATTGAAGGGAAAAAATGGCGTCTGATCATGATAAAGACGATACGTGCGATGTCAAAAAGGTTTGGACTAAAGCAGGGCGATATAAGGGAAAAATGCATAGGACTGATGCGTGATATGTTGCCGGAGGCAAGGCGTAACACGATCAGGCGAGAAGAAAGGGAGCCAAAAGATGATCTTGATGCTATTGCGTCAAGTGATTCAACAAGGTGGAGGTTCATGGAAATCCTCGGAGGACTTAATAATTTCCTAGAGGCAAATTATGCGCCGAAAGCTCCGATAGTTGCAGTGTCGATCAGATCCGTTTGTCCGGATACTCAAAGATGGGATATCGTATCGCAGTATTACCGAGTGGTTGACAAACAGATCAGGAGTCTTGAAAAAGAGAAGATTGCTGACCTGAGACAGTCGGAACCAATGATCAGAAAGCGCAAGCAGGATATGAAGGATGCGGCAGAACGTTTAAGACCAGTCCTGATACACAATAAAGACAAGAGAAAGCTCTGGGCAATCATCTGTAAGAGCATGCCGGGATTTACTGAATTTTTATCACAGCTTGGAGAATCGAGCCGATGGAAAACGTGTTTTGCCAGTGCAAGCCGTTGTGCAATGATTGCGGCGGTCGATTGCTTTTACCACGAATTTGAGGTTGCGGTCAGATGCATTGCTTATGAATATGGATTGGAGGAAGAAGATTTAACGATGGAACTACATAAAAATCAAGATAAGAAAAACTGTTTTGTAGGAACAGGGGACGAGGTAGTCATTAGCCTTAAAAATAAAAAGAAGGTTGAAGGTGCGGTCATTAGCATTGACATGAAAGTGGAAACAAATGCCAAGCACCCGGAAATGAGCGTGTATATGGTGATCAAAGAAGATCAGGGGAGCGATGGAGAAAAGACATGCGGCATATGGACCGATGACATAGAATCCATGAATGTGACACGTTTTAAAGGAGAGTCTGAATCATTTAAAGGGGAGTCTGCATCAGGATGGAAACGATGGGAACCGGCACAAGAGATCGCAGCCAAATAGATATATCCTTAGAATTGTTGAGTCAGCTGCGATAAAGATGGGGTTGCTTCGTGAAAACCGCTTGTATTCAGAATAAAGCTGATTGAATAAACCGAAAAGGAGAGACGAAAAAATGAAAAGGAAACCTTGTAACAGATGGATAGGACGAAAATATTGGTGCGAAAAAAGCAACAATTGGCGGAAACTTCATAAGATACCGCTGTGCAGAAAAGGTGTGAAAACATGCTTTAACTGCGGTTTGCCGTTCTGCTGACATTAAAACTTAGGAGGAAAAATAAGAGGTGGGATTGGATGAAGATATGCTCGACTGTATCCGGGCGTTAGCAGAAAACAGAATACAGGATGCAAAAGATAAGGCAATCATATGTTGCATAAACGATACAACAAAAAAGAATGCCTCAAAGACATTTTATTATAAAAAATTATTGGAGAATGGCTCAACAAAAATGTTTGAACTTCCACTCAATCTCAAAGGATTGCTTAATGTACAGGATGTGTCAGACTTCAATGAAGCCAGATACTATCTTGGGAAAGAGCAGAAAAAGACATATGAGCAGATTGTGGAAGGCGTTAACTCAACACTTAAAATGCTCGAATATGGCATCCCATATATGAACAGTACTTTGATATATGGTGAGCCGGGAACTGGAAAGACCGAATTTGCAAAATACGTTGCATTTAAACTCGGGCTTCCATATGCA
>OMEW01001008.1_pt1 | contig 12129 bp, 8 predicted proteins | sample 1645471 | NCBI WGS metagenome assembly OMEW01 (sample SAMEA103958126, study PRJEB25191) | human gut metagenome | reverse complement strand
GCCTTCGCCATAACCGTCATCCTCAAATTCCGCATCGTCCTCGGCCTGCTGTTTCGGACGCACGATTTTTACATAGTAACCGATCCCGCCGACCGCAAGTAAGGCAGCAAGGATAAACAGGATCGTGCCGACACTGCCGGTCTCTTTCTTCGGCTTTTCCGGTTCAGCCGGTTTTTCGGTTTCCGTCGGCTTTTCTTTTCCTTTGCAGCCACTCAAGTCATTTTTGCAGACCGGACAGCCGGTATTGACTTTTCCTGCCTCACATTTTTCGGTGCAGTTGCAGCTTTCTTCCTGGGGAATCATGCTCATGCTGCCATTGTTCTTTTCTGCAAGCGCCATCAGGTCGGACTCTGTGACGCCGTTTAAGAAGTAGACATTGTTATCTTCCCGTTTCCCGTCGATCACCAGATAAAAGACATTGCCCGCGTCCGTAGTGATGGTGTAAAACTGTTTTTCCCCATCTGTACCGCTGATGTTGTCCTGTACCGTTCCGGTGCCTTCCGGGGTAAATGCACCTTCCGGGATCGCAGAAGTATTTTCCTGCTGTCCGGTACTGTTATCTGAACCGGAAGAATTTCCGCCGCCGGAAGGGGTTGCAGCGTTTGAGCCGGAAGGTTTTTCTTCCTTAGGCGGTTTTGTCTGTGTACCGGACGGACTCTGGGGTGCTGCCGCAGCAGGTTTCTTTTCAGGAGCCGGTTCTTTGTAATACGGATTATCCAGCTTTACCACATCAGAACGGTTGCCGGCATAATCTTTTGCGTATATGCTTACCTGTTTTTCTGTTCCTGCATAATCTTTTAGTGCAACCGACGCTTTCCCATCGGTAAGGGAGTTGATACGGTTTTCATCAACAAAGACCGCCTCCACGCCGGATAGATCGTCACTGCTTTCTATTTTCAGGGCATCGCCCTCCAGGGAAGCAGTCAGCGTTGGCGGTGTGGTGTCTTTGGAACCGCCGGCATGAGCCGTTACAGGTAATGCGCTGACACTTACAAGAAGCGTAAGCGCCAGCAGCAGGGAAAGTTTTTTAAGCCTCATGCACATCCTCCTTCTCCTGCGGTAAAATAGTTTCCGAAGGGGCCGCCTGCTGTGATTTCAAAAAATCCGCAAGCTGCTGGGGCGTCAGTTTGAAACTGCGCGCCACCGCTACATAATCGGTATTTTCCAGCTCTGTTTTCTGTTCCTCCAGCTTATGGAGCTTTGCCTGCATTTCCGCAATCTTTGTTTTGGTCTTTTCAATTTCCTTTTCCAGTTTTTCAATTTTAGGATTCAATTTATTACCTCCAATCTGTTAAGGCAGACGCCCAAATGTATAAAAATGCTGCTGCCAGTAGCTTGTATTGATGTTGGCATAAGAGATCGGGTCTCCGCAGTGGATCATCATTCCATTTCCTACATAGATCCCTACATGGCTTGCGCCGCTGGTATTGTAGGTCCCCTGGAAGAAGATCAGGTCGCCCGGTTTTGCATCTGCGCTTGATACCGGCGTACATACACCTAAAAGACCATCCGCGGTCAGCCTTCCGAAATTCCAGCCAACGCCGCAGTTGTTGATCACCCAGGACACATAGCCGGAACAGTCAAAGGAAGTGGAAGGGCTTGCGCCTCCCCATACATACGGATAGCCAAGATATTTTTCCGCCTCGGCCATCATTGCGGCAAACTGTTCATCCGCAAGGGCTTCCGGTGGAATGTCATAATCGAAGTAGTTTCCTGTGCCGCCTGAACCAACTTCCGGCAGGTGCCGTTCGCTGGTATCGCCGGTATCGGCAAAATACAGGGGATTCAAATACTGGCCGTCAACCAGGACTTCTAAGTGCAGGTGGGCCCCGGTAGAATTTCCGGTATTCCCGACCTTTGCAATCACATCCCCGGCTTTGACCTCCTGCCCGGCAGAAACAAGGATTTGGGAACAGTGCCCGTATTTGGTCGTCAGGGTATGTCCTTCGTATGCCTCGCCTTCAATAGCGACACACAAGCCATAACCGCCGACATTTCCCGCAAGGGTGACCGTTCCGTCATGCCCGGCAAGGATCTCTGTGCCCTCCGGCATCCCGATGTCCACACCGGTGTGATAGTTCTTTTCCCCACTGATGGGATGTACCCGGTAGCCGTAATAACTGGTCACATAAGGGAGCCAGTTGGTGCCAAAGACATTTTTGACATACTGGCGGTTTCCTTTTGTCTGCAGCAGGATCTCGCAGATCTCTTTCTGGTCTGCGTTCATCCGGGAAACGACCAGGTTTTCTAGAGGTGTGACTGTGAGCTTGACATTTAAGATGCGCCATTCATAAGGCACTTCCTCCTGGGTTTCTTCCCCGGTTTCCGGATCAACGGAAGTTTCGGTGCGGTAACGGATCTCGGTTTCTTCTGAAAAGGACAGGGTATATTGTTCCTGGAAAAGCTGCCGCAGCACGCTTTCCACTTCATCGTAAGTAAATCCCTGATAAGCAGAAGTCAGATACCCCATCAGCACATACGGGTCATGCTCGATTGCGCCCAGGTTATACTGGTATTCGTCATAGCCGGGGCGGTCTGATTCCACCCGGTCTATTTCCATTTGCAGATCCGTTTCCCATTCGGTATAGGTAAGCTCCGCCTGGTTGATGTCCTGATCATCTGCAAGATAGGTAGAAGCAGCCAGACTTCCCAAACCGCCGGTCCCGATATTGGAGAACGTGGAAAACAGGGATGTGATCAGGAAAATTACCAAAAGGAGAAGCAGGAGGACAAGGCAGATTACAGGGTGCCGTTTGACCGCATGGACAATACCGACGCTGACCCTCTCTGTTGCGACTGCGGCATTTTTTGCCTGTTTCCCGGCTTCACGGGCAGCCTTGGCATACTGCCTTTTCAGTTTTTGTTTCTGCCATATCCGGGCAATCGCATGTTTCTTCAGCTCCGGGTGGTCGCTAAGAGCCTGCCGGTAGGCAAGTCTTGCGTTGGCCTTTGCTGATTTTTGCTGTAATTTCGCTGCCTTTCGGTAGGGGGCAGTTTTATGCCGGTGATATGCCGTGCGAAGCCCTGCCTCGCCCACAAGTTCAGAGCGGTGGGATGCCTTGATCCCCACATTTTCATCCTCTGCCTCATAAATCTTTTTATGGGCGTAACCAATGGCAGTATTGGCGCCCGCCTTGACCGGACGCAGTGGTACAGGCCCTTTTACATGGGCCTTTTGTGATTTGACCTCCTTTTCAAATTTTAAGTGTTTTTTGGCTTTTCCGGTCTCCGGGTCGGAAACCGTCTCCATGCGCAGTTTCTTCCGGGCCGGCAGACGATTTTGTGCCTGCTCTGCTTTTTGTGCAGTACGTTCGGCCTTCCGCCTTGCATGGGTGAGCTTTTTATCCTCTGTCTGCGGCGGCAGTTCATCCGCAGTAAATTCCAGCTTGGATGTTTTCGGCGGTTCGCTATCCACACCCTTTTCCTTTTGTGCTGCCTGTTCCTCCGCCTGTGCCGCTTCCTGAAAACGCTGTTGATATTTGTTCCCATGCTGATGTGTCGGATCTGTCTGTGCCGCTCGGTGGGGCTGATCCTTCGGAAGAAGGTGCATATTGTCCGGTATCATGGTCTGTCACATCCTCTGTTACAAAAGAACGCCTGGAAACCTCCTGCCGGAAATTGCTTCGCACGTTGTCCTGTATCGGGGGCGCTGTCCTGGCAGCATCCGGTGTCTCAAAGTGTTCCGAAAAACCATCCAAAGCGGTTGCATACGCTTCGCCCTGTTCCAACAAGGACTCCGGTGTTTCCGGTGACAGATGGGAAAATTCCGTCTGTACAGGGATGTCCTGCCTGTGTGTCTTGCCGTTGACAGAAGAAGGGGTGTCCCGTGCCCTGCGCAGGTCAAAATCCTGTTCGGTCTGCCTGGCTGCCGGCTGATCCTCCCCGTGGGAATCACGCACCGGCATCCGGGTATCTTTGCGCTTCCTTTGAAATTCCCTGTCGTGTGCCATTGTTCTCACCTCCGATCCATTTTAATTTTTGCCTCATGCTTTGGTCCCCGCCACTTCATCCGGTCTTGTGGTAAGCACGCTGTACAAGAGTGTGTCCTTCGGGAAGTGGTCCACAAAGGGGATGATCACATTTCCAAAGAACAAAAGCCCCTCGCCGGGACCGGAATGGGTCACATACGAAAGTTGGTGCGGGGAGATCCCCAACTGCTTTGCCAAAATCTGACGGTCTCCCTGGGCCTGGTTGAGCATATAGATAAAGTCCGAGTTCTATAGTGATAGGTAAGCCCCTGATATCATCTCAGGCTTTTCCCCCACTTCACACCGTGCATGCGACTTTCACCGCACACGGCGTTCCATCGGTTAGTAGATTTCGTTGTCTAAACAATCAAACCTGTCATAGAAATACTGTGTTGTGTTGATTAGTGAGAGATTAGATTAACGGCAGAGACGCCAACTCACGGAGCGTATTTACCTTTTTGAGCTGGCTCTTGTCAAGCTGTAGGAGTTCCAAATATTTTGCGATTGTATCTGCATTGATGGCATGAATCAACTTGTGTACAGAATCCTTCACTAAAATAAGATTCCCATAGGAATCATCGCCTCCAAGATACCGGGGCAGTTTGTGATGACAGTGAATCTCATGTGTACTTGAGAATTCTTCACCGGTAACAGCACATTTTCCCCATTGAGCAGAGAATAGTGATATTCTGTTATCTGCATATTCCGCGCTATAGCCATAGGGTGGCTTCCGCATAAGCGAGAGCAGAATGGCCATATTGATTCGTAGGTTATTGTGAATGCCTTCCCGCCCCTCTGGAGTGTAGTAATTCCATGTTTTTTTACGGAATAAAGGATTCTTGTGTTGCGTGTAGCCAATAGGATATACTGGCTCATTTGTGCCTGCAACATATCGCATCATTTTGGATTTTCCAAATCGGCTTCTTTCAAACTCAGTCAATTCCCGTCCGGTTTTAACCAATCGATTCCCGTTACGGGTACTAAGCCTATTTGTGAGCAGTGTCATAACTGCACGATTTAGTATTGCGCAATCATGGTTGATATGGGTGGCAATGCAGTAATAATTCTGCATTCCTGTGACCATACTGTTATAGAGCCTGATTTCACCCTGTTCTCCATAGATTTTTCGGGGATGGACAATCCGTTTTGCCTGTGTTTTCAGCTTCTGGCGCTTGTGGTCAAAATTCTTATCAGCGATGTATGAAATTACCACCAGCTTGTTGCCTTTCCTGTGAACTTTCATCTTGAACCCAAGGAAGTCTGAGTAATGATTTCTGACATTGATAATCCTTGTTTTCTTTTCTGAGATTTCCAGTTTCAGCCTTTCTCTTAACCACTGTATAACTGCGTGCATTGTCCGTTCAGCAGTATCTTTCGTTCTACAGTAAATCCGAAAGTCGTCCGCATATCGAACAATGAACATCTCTTTGAGGTTGGACTTTTTCGCCTGTCTGTACCCGTTTTCAGGTCTGACATTTCTTTTGCATATCGGACTCCATTGCCATTGGCTTTCAACCCAGTGGTCGAGTTCGTTAAGAACGATGTTTGCAAGGAGTGGAGAAATGATTCCACCCTGTGGTGTTCCCTTATCAGGCGTAATAAATGTTCCGTCCTCAAGTTTTATCTGTGCTGTCAGTATTCTCCGAAGCACAAATATAAGCGCCTTATCGTGAATCCCCATTGCCCAAATCTGCCGAATCAGCTTTGCATGGTTCACATTGTCAAAAAATCCTTTAATATCGAATTCAATGACATAGTGCAGGTTTGCTTGCTGTAACAGTTTATAACTTCTGGCAATAGCGTTTTCTACGGAATGGTTCGGTCTAAAGCCATAGCTGTTCTCACTGAACTTAGCTTCACATACCGGCTCCATTACCTGCTTAATACATTGTTGGATTAACCTGTCCCAGATGCATGGAATGCCTAAGGGTCTTGTCTTGCTCGGGTCGTATGGCTTCGGTATCTCCTTTCGCCTGACTGGCTTAGGACGATAACCATGCTCACTTCCGTTTACAATAAATCTCACTTTTTCAACTACTTCATCAGGGGAGCACTTTCCAATGTCCCTGATTGTGAGTTTATCTGTTCCACACGTTTTACTTCCTGTGTTTTTCTTGATATTTCTGTATGCCAGCAGAATGTTTTCCCTTTGAAGGACGATAGACATGAGGTCTGTAAACACCTCACCATTCTTACTGGCAGCATATAGATTATCGAAGGTATCTTGCATTCCGTAATACTCGTTATGTCGCAGATTTTCCTCACATAGCAGTTGTTTCTTTTTTCTGGTCATAAGGCATCACTCTCCTTTCGCGGGAAAGTGTCCCTTTTTGTCTTACTCGTAATCCTTATACGATTGAATGACAACAATAGTTTCTAACCGACTAAAGCCCATTCCTCAAGCCCGCCTTTTTCGTTGGGCTGTCATAGGTTCGAGCTTCGCTTTTCAGCACAGATTAAGCGGCTTATATGATTCGTCCGCAGATTGCTTATGAGCAACTCTGTACCTTTCCACGTTCCGATAATTCTATCTGTGCATATATCCTTAGGTGTCCGCTATAGTCCTGTCAGCTTGATTGTGCCTGTAACACAATACGGAATTTCATATTTTCGATTTTTACTTTACCGCACTGACCCACATTTAAGTGTCCGTACATTTCTATACGGTAAACATCTAGACCCGTACATTCGCGGTTTTCGTCAGTCCGTCGTAGACATTCTCACCATAGATATTTTATAGACTCCCGGCGTGTCATCTGCATACAGTACCTCTACTGCACTTTCGTCAGCCGTGTTGCCACGCTGTTACGACAAACTTCCGCCGACTTTATCGAGCTCCAGACTCCAGCCATTACAGCCGAAGCCGGTCGAAGTATCAGAGTAGGCATTTCAGGGCGTTACTCCTTCATTCTACCTATCGGGTTATCAGTTGTTGCTCATCCCTGCCGAGATAAGCCCGACGCTTTTAGCATCACATGGCCATAAGTCTATGAAGTATTACCCTCATAGCGTGATGTTTGTGCGTCAACGTGTCGCACCAAAAATATTTTCGATCTCACGGGAAGCCAGAAGGTCCTTGACATTCTGCGTTAAACCTGATGGGATTCCGCCCCATTTACGGAAGCGTTTCCAGATCTCCACGCTGAAACTTCCTGTCTGCCCTTTCAAAAGAAGATGGAATTCGTCGATATAGAACCAGGTTGTTTTATGTTTGGAGCGATTGGCCGTGACACGGTTCCACACCGCATCCTGCATGATCAAAAGCCCGATTTCCTTTAAGGCTTTTCCCAGTGACTTAAGCTGGAAACACAGTACCCGGTGTTGATCCATCTGGATATTGGAACGGTGGTTGAACACGTTAAGGGAACCATTGACATAGATTTCCAGTGCCGTTGCGATATTCTGTGCTTCCGGTTCAGACTGTTTCAAAAGCAGCTCGTAAAGATCGCCTAAGATCGGCATATTTTCCGGGCATGGGTTCTGCAGGTATTCCCGGTACACCAGTCTGGTACAACGGTCGATGATCGTCCTTTCAATAGGGGAAAGCCCTTCTTTGCCGCCGATGATAAGGTCGCACAGCGACAGGATAAAATCACTTTTCAAAGTAATTGGGTTTTCATCATCGGAATAGTCCAGATTGATGTCCATCGGGTTGATGTAGTTCGTGGAAGTAGGAGAAATATCAATGACCTGCCCCTGGGAACCGAACTGCTGTACCAGCGGCCCATACTCATTTTCCGGGTCAGCGATAATGATGTCGTCCTCCGTCAGAAGAAACACATTGACGATCTCACGCTTGGCAGAGAAAGATTTACCGCTTCCTGGGGTACCGAGAAACAGCCCATTGGGATTTTTCAGCGTTTTTCTGTTCGCCATGATCAGGTTATTGGAAAGGGCGTTCAGACCGTAATACAACGCCTCGCCCTCCTGGAACAATTCACAGGTGGTAAACGGTACAAAGATCGCTGTGCTGCTGGTCGTAAGCCCGCGCTCAATTTCAATCTGGTTCGTGCCAAGAGCAAGCGAGGACATAAGCCCCTGTTCCTGTTGGTAATCCAGCCGTTTTAAGGCACAGTTGTATTTCTGTGCCACACCCGAAGCGGCAAAAATATCATTAAACAGCTTCTGACGTTTGGCAGCGATATTTTCCACCAGTACCGTCACAAGGAACATGCGCTCATTGCGGCTCTGTAAATCCTGCAAAAGATTTTTGGCTTCCTCTCCATAGGTGGCAAGGTCGGTGGGAATGATGTCCATGTCATACCCGGATCGGACCGCTTTCTTTTGTTCCTCAATGGTCATTTTCTGCAGGTCCGACATTTTACGCTTGATGTTTCGGATCGCCTGCGCCTGGTCGATAGACTGGATATGCAGGTTGACGGTCACGGCGTCGTTTAAGTCAAGAAGATCCGCTAAAAGCCGGTCGGTAAGCTCCGGCGCCAAAATCTGCAAAAAGGAGACAGCACCGGAATGGTCGCCTACCCGGAATGTCTTTCCATCCTTTGAAAAAGACAGCCCGGATGGGGAAATGAAGTCTTTGGTAGAAAGACCAGTCTTAGGCAGATCCGACCACTGGAAATGAAACTTTTCCTGACCGTCCGGGTGAAGCTGGCTGTGAAGAAGTTCCAGACGTTCCAGTCCGTTTAAGGATCTCGCCTGAACTCCCAGGGTCTTGAAATTTGCCAGCACATCCGTTTCAATGCGTTCCAGACGCATTTTCGCAGTACGCAGGTCATCTGCCTCGATTCCAAAGGTAATGTATTTGCGTTTGGTGAGACCGTTATTTCCTTTCTGCAACTGGTTCTTTAACATATCCCCGTATTCCCTGCGGATTCCGTCATACTCGTCGCCGCGGGGAGGGATGTCAATGCTTCTGGTAAAATCCTGCATATTGGCCCGCTGGTTGATAAAGGTAAGCTGCACATGGATCGAGGCATCGAAGTAATTTAAGAAATCGCAGTAACCCTCGAAGATCTGTGCTTTATCATCTGCCTGTGCAAGCTGATAGTTAATATCAAAAAACTGCACCGTTTTGGTGTAAAGGGTATCAGTCAGCCGGCAGATCCCATCCCGGTACATTTCACGGTAGGGAATGCTCTGCTGGACCGTCTGCGGGGCATCTGCTTTCAGCCCGGCAAAAAAGCCGCCTTTTTTAGACGGCTTGGAACGGGCAGACTTAGTTTTGCCCTGCTTTGCATCGGCTCTGGTCTTTTTGGCCTGCCTGATATTTTTTTGCAGACGCTTTTCCTGAGCTTCCTGCTGCTTGTTTTTTGGCAATCTTTGTAACCTCCTTCTTTGACATAGATTTATACAGGTTATCCGTCCTGTATGGACGATCCTTCGGCCAGAGCTTATAACGGAGCCGGTTCTTCAAGATCTTTTCTGCCGGCTGCCCGTCACGCTCATACATGGCGAAGAAGAAAAAGGGCATCATCAGCCCGATCATCAAAAGTACAGCCGCCGAATTGCCGATCGCCCCGCGGGTAAAGAAATACACCGGAAGGCCGACAAGTCCGGCAAGGCTGAAACAAATAAGCTGGCGCTTCGTCAGATTGAAGGCCAGCTTAGTCTTAACTTTGGTTAAATCCTTTGGTACAGGTACATAAGGCATCTATACACCTCCCATCGTAATATAATTTCCGGCCCATTACCGTGCACCGAAATCGCGTACCGGTTTCTCCGCAGCCGGACATTCCCGCACTTCCTGAGCCGCATTTTGCAGCCGTGCCAGGACAGAAACAGCCGGCTCTCTCTGACACAGGTATTCCTGGCTGTCTCGGATTCCGGCAATATTTTCCCGAATATCCATATCCACGTCGAACACATCTGAAACCGGCATAAGCCAACGGTCTGCAAAGTATTTCAAAGGATTCTCAAGCGCCAGCACATCATCCAGCATTTCATCCCTGAACTCAAACTTTGTTGTCAGATAGGAATACGCCTCCTGCATGGCTGTAATTTCAGCAGCTTTTTCAATTAAGGATTCCTTATCTCTTGACATAAGGCTTTCCCTGTAAGCAAAGTAATTCTGTCCCAGCCGTTTCATCAGGAGCGTATATTTGTCCTGTGCGGAAGGTTCGCTTGTGAAATGTTCAAATTTTTGCTCTGCATCAATTTCTTTGAGAAGATCGCAGATCGGGAAACTGTGTTCATGGTTATTTTCTTCCCAGCACCATCGGGCTACATCCAACGGGTCCTGAAAAGAAAAAAGTGCCTCTACTTCCGCCGGAGTAAATACATGCTCAACCTTCAGATAATAGTGGAGTTCCGAAAATCCCTGCAACTCGTAAATGCTGCCGATGTTCTGTGCATCCAGCATATCCGCATGAACCTTCAAACACTCGTCCAGCCGTTCCATAAGCAGCCGCTTTGCATCTTGTTCTATCAAAATCACCCCTTTCGCTCCGGCATAGTCAGCGTACAGTTCACTTCATTGCCCCATACATCCCAGCCGGGAGTCTTTTGTCTTGCAAACAGTTCCACTCTGGGCTGATCGCCCATGAGTTTTACGATCTTATCCCGCACCTCGTCCGGTTTCTTGCTGTGCTGCTCAATATGGGAGATCACAAACTGATGGATTCCCGCACACTGGCGTTTCGGACGGCCTCTGGTTGCCAGCAGGCAGACCTCCGCGTTTGAGCGGGTCCAAAAGCCCATGCCATAAAACCAGCTATCCGCTTTCCGGTTCTGTTTGAGCCATAGAAAAGCCAGCGTTTTATATTTGAACCCCCAGGCGTCGATCACCCGGAAGGCTTCATTAAGCTGCGGAAAGGTTGCCCACAGAAAGAGGGCGCTGTCTTTTGCGGCAAGTTCCGATACCGGCAGGGCACAGATTTCTTCAATGCTCATTGTGGGGTAATGGTTTTCCGCAACGCCGCTTCCATGTTTCCTGTCATAATGCCAGGGCGGATCGGCATAGATAATGCCGTACTGTTTCGTTTCCGGCATTAGCGAGCCTGCTCATTCTTAGATGGGGCAGGTTTGGTCGGCTGTTCTTTGACCTTACCGGCATTTTCCTTCAATGCACCGGTCAGGGAAGGTTTTTCCGCAGCTCCCTTTGTCGCTTCAAGAGTCGCCTGCAAATTTTCAATAGCCTGGCCGTACCCATCAATGAGAGCATCGTTGAGCTGCTTGCGGAACTCTGCCGTAACCGGCCAGCAGACATCTTTCCAGTTGCCGCCCTTATCCTGGGTTGCGGGCATATTGACATACAGCCCCTTTTCACTGGAACAGATACGGAAACCGTCAATCTTAAAGCATCCGCCAATCGTAACATTGGCAAACGCCAGCAGGTTTCCCATTGGAGCAATCGGACGCACGCGGACATCCAGCTTCATGCCGTTTGCCATTTCCGGCGTCTGTGTTTCCGGCGCCATTTTTTCTGTATTGGTTTTACTCATATATAAAATCCTCCTTTTTAGAATTGGTTTTGTTCATGCTATCTTGCATTAAATATGGATTTGGATAACGAACCTGTCTTAAACAGGGCAAAGGCCAGCAGTACCGTATAACCCGCCGTTCCCCAGATCGCGCCGTGCACGTCGCCGGACGATGGGATAGACTGGACCAGCACTGCATAAATGGCAACACAGATCAGAATCAAAAAACCCTGAAAACCCAGGGCAAAAAGGGAACGCAGATACCCGGTTCCCATTTGTCCCCATTCCCGGTTTGCCATTGTGGAAAACGGGATCGGTGCAAGGCTCACGGTTAAATAAATCTCGATCATACGGCCATATACAATGACAAAGATCACGATGGACAGTACCCACATACACAGATTGATGATGTTGGTTTCCAGCCACAGTCCAATCAGTTCCCACATTCCCATTGCTTCAAGCTGGGTTTCCAGGTCAGACAATGCCGCCTGCACATCCAGGTTCCCGTTTATGACACCGGCACTTTGCGACACCACATTTTGGGCCACATCAAAGACCGCCATCACAATCGTAAAACAGTTGGTGAGCAGGTAAGTGGCAACAAAAGTCTTGAAAATCCACTTGAAGATGTTGAATGTATCGAATTCGTGCATGTTGTTCTTTTCGAGAATCATCTGGATCAGTTCATACACCAGAACAAAGGTCAGGATCATGCCCGCAATGGGAATGACGACGGTTTCCGAAAGATTTTGGATCATGGAAAATACGCCGCCATTCCAGCC
>OMEW01000997.1_pt1 | contig 12203 bp, 15 predicted proteins | sample 1645471 | NCBI WGS metagenome assembly OMEW01 (sample SAMEA103958126, study PRJEB25191) | human gut metagenome | reverse complement strand
CCAGGCGGGAGGGGAGCGGGCGAAGCGCCTGATCCAGATCGGCTGTGATCTGGACAGCCTGGGCGCCCAGATCCGGGAGCTGGATGAGGCGGCTTCACCCGACCTCATACAATCGCTCAAGGACACTCTCCGTGAAACGCGCGGGAAGTCCAACGAGGCGGCAGGGCGCAAGACGGCCGTCGATGCCCGGGTCCGTGCCCTGGAGATACAGCGGGAACGGTTCGTGCAGTTCAAGACCTATCTGGCCAACACGAAAATCGAGGCGCTCAGCCGTATCACCAACGAGTTCCTGCAAGACATCGGCAGCGACATCCGTATCCGCTTCGACGGGTATACCGTCCTCAAGAGTGGTAAGGTAAGGGAGAAAATCTCCATCTCACTGCTGCGCGACGGCATGGACTGCGGCTCGTTCGGCAAGTTTTCGGCAGGCGAAGCCGCCCGTGTGAATTTGGCGACCATCCTTGCCATGCAGAAACTCGTGAACAGCAACTGCGACGGGGACAAGGGACTGGATCTGCTCGTGCTGGACGAGATACTCGAGGCGGTCGATGAAGCGGGGCTGGCCTCCATGTTCGAGGCGCTGAACTCGCTCGGCGGTACCGTGCTGGTAGTCTCGCACGGGAATGTGGCTGAAGGCTATCCGCATAAACTGGTAATCGTGAAAGAGAATGGCGAATCGAGACTCGGAGAATAGCGTACTGACCCGGGAGCAGGTACTGGCGCTGGACATCGCCACGCATACCGGATACTTCTCCCTGCATGAGGCCGGGACATGGAACTTCACCGAAAGCAAACGGCGCAACGGCAACAAGATGCACGGCGCTTTCAGGACTACGCTGCTCTCGCTGCTCCGTCGTTACGGCATCCGCCGCGTCGTGGCCGAGGATGTGAGCGTGAACCGCCATTTCTACGACATGCGGCGGCTCTCGGAACTCAGGGGTATCCTGCTCGAAGTGTGCGATGAACTGGATATCCCGGAACCGGAGTTCGTCAACCCGGCTGTCCTCAAGAAATGGGCGACGGGAGACGGACACGCCACCAAGACGCAGATGGTCGCGGCCTGCAAGGACAGATACGGTATTGTCCCGGTGGATGACAATGCGGCGGATGCCTGCCACCTCTTCTACTATTACATCCGCAGGCACAGGCTGTGACAAGCCGACAACGGTTTGGATTTTTTCCGGGCGGCGGTAATGCTGCCGCCCGTTTTTTCAATTGACGCTCACGGTAGCTGACAGATTAGGACATGAGATTCATTATCAACCTTTTCAGTCAGTGGAAACGTGGAAAAGAAAGATGTGTTTATTGCGGTTCTCCAGCCTGAAGACGAATCCGCGAGACAGAGGGCGGAACTTCTCAGAAAATATGTGATGCCGCACAAGAATCTGATATACAGCATTTGTATCAAATATACCTATAACCAGGAGGACATCGAGGACAACTACCTCGAGGCGTTGGCCAACTTCTTCAAGTATATGGACAGTTATGACCCGGCCCGTCCGGTAAAAACGGCTTGTGGCGGACCTGAACAACCGCAACAGGAACCGCATGCCCCCGGACGACAATATCGACATTTCGGAAATATCCTCTTCGCTGTCGGATGAGGACGAACCGTCGGGAAACAGCATGGGGATGGACAACTACCGCGAGTTCTATAACGATGACATCCTCTGGGCACTGGACCGGCTCAAACCGATTTACCGGGAAGCCCTGCTCTTGCAGCAGGCTGGTTACAAACTCGGGGAAATCATGGAAATCACCTATAACAACGGTACTTTGCAGACCAGGAACGTAGAAACGGTAAAAAGCCGCATCTTCCTAGCCAAGACGCAGCTGCGCAAACTATTGACACGCGATGGAGAGAAAAGAATGGATTGACGGATGCCGGAGGCTCTTTACACGGCTGGTCCGCACCACGGTGTGGGCGGATTTTGTGTTCCCTACCGGCGGCAAGTCGGACAGGCAGCTCGGCTTGTGCCGGGAGGTCGTCTCCGTCAGTGCGGAACGCCTGTCCGACTTCTGTATCTGCCAGACATATGCCATTTCCGGATATGATACCGCGTATCGCAGGAAATGGAACGTCTCCCATTCATTCGGAAAGAAAGCCATCGGCCGCTATCTCCGCTCGGGAAAGGAACGCCGCTACCGGGAGGACCGGTGGCTGAAGAGTTTCGGGCTGTCACGGCATGATTTGGCGCGGGCAGTGGAAGACCGCCGCAGCCATCCGTTCGGGCGTTTTATTTATCCGGAATACGAGGAGACGACCAAGCGGCGACTGCTCTCCACCGAAGCGGGATATCTCGTCTGTGCGCTCTCCACGCTGATGTGGACGCCTTTCTCCCCGTCATGCTCAAAATGTGCGAAAGCGGAGCCATGCCGCAGAAGGACACAGGCGCGCTATCCGGAACTGTACCGTATCCGCTGTGAGGCGTGGCGGAAAAAGGAGGCGAAGCCATGAGTGCCGTCAATCCGCTCAGTGCCGAGTTCCTGTATGAACTCTATGCCACGGCGCTCAGACAGGAACCGTTGTGTGCTGTCCTAGCCCGGCATATGCGTAAGGAATACCTGCCGGACCGTTCGTTCCAGCAGGTACAGGAGGCGATAGCCGTACACTTCAAGACATACAAGACACCGCCGTCGTATGCCGTGCTGGCACAGACCTTCCATGAGGATTACGACGCCATCGAGCTGATAGACACTTTCCGGGAGTATGACGAGGGACAGAGTGCCGAGGTGATGACCGACATGCTGGAGTCCTACATCAAGGGGGTCCGGTTGCAGTCGGTCTATGCGGAGGTCGGAAAACTGTATAACGAGAACAAACAGGACAAGGCGGAGAAGACTCTTCGGGAATATGCCGAGTGGCTGGCAGGGTTCACGCTGAAGAGTTCCTCGTTCGTCGATGTGGCCGCGACTTTCAAGGAGCGTTTCGAGAGGAACCGCCGGCGCGAGGAGGAAGAGGAACGCTCGGCCGCCCCTCGTGTGTCCCGCTTCTACATCCCGTATCTGGATGCGCTCAATGCCGGACGTAACCTGCGAGGTCAGCTGACCTGTTTCCTGGCCAGCACAGGCGTGGGAAAGTCGCACATCGCCAAATGGATCGGTGTCAGGGCGGACATCGATGACGGGCTGCATGTGCTGCATTTCCAGCTGGAAGGTTCGGAAGAAGAGGCGTTGAACGCCTATTCCGGCGGACTGATTTCCAGGAACGCCTACTATTACGAGCGGGGAAAGATTTCGGATACGGAGATGAGACATCTGGAAAAACTGGTCGCCTCGTATGCCGGAAGCATCACGGTGCGCAGTTACCCGCGTTTCAATGCCCAGGTCTCGACACTCGACATCAAGAACGGCATTTCGGAATACAGGAAGCTCAAAGGATATAATCCGGACATCGTGATTGTGGATTCGATGGACTTGCTGACGGATGCCAACCGCCGTTCATGGGGAGCCGACCATGAACGGGCGAAGCGTATCGCGGTGGCTAATGACCTGAAGGACCTGGCGGCGGACGAAAAGGTATGGATGGTGGTGACTTACCAGTCTACCATCGAAGACCGGGAGTGGCTGAATGACGAGCGGAACGTGCTGACCGAGTACAACTGTTCGGAGGCCAAAGGTCTGGCCCGCCCGTGCACGCACCTTGTTTCGCTCAACCAGTCATCGGCTGAAAGAAAGGAGAACGTTATGCGCCTGCACGTGGCCAAAAGCCGGTTCTTCAAGAAAGGAGACACTATCAGGATTGCCACCGACTACGACAATGAGGTGTTCTATGACGGGCAGAGGACACTGAATCTGAACAGGGAATAAAAAGCCATCGATCCGGATGCGGCGTGTCGGTGGCTTTTTGACTTGTAACGACTGGAATGTTGAGAATATATGGCAGCTTACATGCGTAAAACCAATTCCGGACAGATACGATTTTTATTGTATGCCCTTTGTATTCCGCCATATCGTCCGTTCCCCATGTTATCAACAGCAGGTTTTCACATTTCAATTCCTCTGCCGCCTCCAAGGCTTTCAGTTTCCGCTCACGGGTCTTGGCGTTCGAGATATCATACGACCTTTGTTCGAGGAAAGTTCGAATGACCTCGCAAATACAAATCCGTTATTTGTAGTAATTGGAAAACGATACTTTTCATTCAGTATGTTTATTGTACTGCACAAAAAATACGCTTTTTTTATGTAGAGAGTGATCATTTTAGAAAAGTACATCTCTACACCTGATAATCAGCCAATGCTGATTATCAATCTCCTTATTTATATATTGTTTTATCGATTAGACAAAAGCAGTCATTTTTTGTCCAGCCGGGAAGACAATTTCTCTTTTCCTTTGGGTGGAAAGACCTTCCATGATTCTGCCGGTCTATTTTTATTGGGCTAATCCGGATTCTTTTTCCAAACATTTCAAACCAACCTGTAGCGGTCACGACTATACCTTAATATGGAACTGTCGGTACAGGAATATCAATATCTGGTTTCGGAGATAACCCGCGAGACGGGTGCCAAACGGGACGGGAGCGGTAAGAACCTTATCGTTCCGCGCTGCCCGTTCTGCGGAAAGTCGGGCGGTAAGTTCGGTATCTACATCGGCAAGGCGACTGCCCACCGCCGGCCTTTCATGGCCCACTGCTTCTCCTGCGGGGCATCCACCCGTACATTGGAGCAACTTCTGGCGGCTATCGGTCGCATGGACCTGATGGTTTTGCAGACAGCTGACATTGCCGCACCGTTGAACCTGCACCTGCTGGAGAAGGACGAGGCGGAAGAAATAGACGACGAACTGGTGCCGGTCGAATTGCCGGACTTTTACAAGCGCACTTTCCGGCATCCGTATTTGCAGCGGCGCGGCTTCTGTTTCGACGATTACGAGTATTTCCCGGTCGGGATAACCGGCAGGCTCAATCCGCGCTACGCGGACTATGTCGTCTTTCCGGTCATCGATGACTGTACGGTTGTCGGCTATGTCTCCCGCCATACCTGGCCGAAAGAGGATATAGACGCCCACAACCGCAAGACCAGACATAGCGGCGGGTACAAGATCCTGCGTTACCGGAACTCCACGGAAAACGACTTTTCCAGACTCCTTTATAACTACGATGCCGTCCGTATGGATGAAACCGATACGGTCATCCTCGCGGAAGGTATTTTCGATGTCATCGCCCTGACCCGCAGACTCGAACTCTATGACAATTCCCATGTCGCAGCCGTGGCCACTTTCGGAAAGAAAATATCCGATGTACAGATCTACAAGCTGCAATCGAAAGGCGTCAGAACCGTAGTCATCGGTTACGATGGTGATGCCGTCGAGTCGGTAAAGCGGACGGCTGAACGGCTGAAACCCTATTTCGAGGTTTTCATCGCGGACATTGCTGATGCCGCCAAAGACTGGGACGAACTCACGGAAGCGGAAATCTACGGGATTTTCGCCTGCCGCCTGCTGTCCGTCCTTGAATACAAACTCAAAAAAGTACAGGAAAGATGATACAGGAACTTTTCTCATGGCTCGATGCACAACGGATAACCTATATCCCGGTCGATACGGAAGTGGTGGATATTCCCGGCTTCGGGCGGCTTTTCACGGCCGACCTGTCGGGAGTGGAATCCATCTTCCGCGGCGACGGGGACAAGCTCGTGTTCAACCTGATGGAAAGTCCGGATGTGCTGATGGAAGAAGGAATCTTCCATGTGGCCTTCCCGTTCGGCAGGAACTGGTACTACTATGACCTGCGGGAAGAATTCCGTTTCAACCTGCTGAAATATATCGGCCGGCCCAAGCCTCCGGTACATGATGTACCTTTCGTGAACCTCGGCATCCATACCTCCTACGAGCTGCTGAACGCCTGCTGCTCGCCGGAAGATTTGTGCCGCAAGGCGAAATGGCTCGGGCATACGGCTGTCGGCATCTGCGACCGCAATACAATGGCCGCCACGCTGAACCTTCAGAAGGAGTGCGCCAATACCGGGCTGAAACATATATTCGGCTACTCGCTGACAATGATGCACGAAGAAGAACGTGTCGGGCTGAAGATTTATGCCTTGGATAACGAGGGGCTGCATAATCTGCTGCGCATCCAACGGGCCGTCATGGTCGATTCGGAAGACAACACCCTCCGCTATGAACAGCTGCTGATGTATGCCGCAGGTTGTGTGGTGGTTTTCGCCATCCGTTCCGTCTACTGGATGGCCGGACACCCCAAACAGGTGAAGCGTATCCGGAAAGGTGCCGAAGCGGTCTATTACCAGGTCGACGCCAACGAATACAAGGCGGACCGCATCGACAGGGAGCAACTAGAAGCCCTGAAATATTATTTCGGCAACTGTTATGATGCCGACACGGATTCATTTACAGTAGAACCAGTCCTGATTCCGGACTGCTACTACATGGACAAGGACGATGCAGGGTACAGAATCGTGGTGAACAAGATTGCCACGGGAGCCGCCCATGAACAGAGCGATGACCAGTATTTCAAGACAGCGGATGAATTGTATGACACGCTCCGTCCTCTGTTCTCCGGGCAATGGGACTTCGATTCCCTGTTTAGGCGCATGTGCCGTCCCACGGTGGAGATTGCCGGACGTGCGGACGCCTCATTCGAGACCGGGCGAATGTTCATGCCGGAATACCGTATGCGACCGGAAGAGCGGGAACGGTATGGTGACCGCCGTACGATGTTCCTCCGACTGCTTGACGACGGGCTGGACCGGAAAGTGCCGGAACCGGAGCGGGAACGCTATCGGGAACGGCTGGACGAGGAAGTCTATATCATTGAATCGACCGACAATGTGGACTATTTCCTGGTGCAGTGGGATATGGTGCGGGAGGCGCACCGGAGAGGCATCGCAACTGGTATAGGTCGCGGTTCCGCCGGGGGCTCGCTGGTTTCCTACTTGCTTGGCATAACCTCCATCGACCCGCTGAAATACGACCTTATCTTCTCGCGCTTCCTCGTGCCGGAACGCTGCGGGCTCAGCTGGAAAGACGAACTGACGGTGCTTGCCCCGGACATCACACTCGGCAAGGGCGAACGCTATGTGGAGATGGAATCTGAAGGCAAGACTTACCGTCTGTGCACGGATGCCCGGATGCGGGTAATCCGTAACGGAGAAGAGCGGACGATATACGCAGATGAATTGATGTGTGGCGACGAAATCCTTTTTGACCGCCGAGATTGCTTGTGGAACCTAAAGGAACTCGAAACCCATGAATCCGACCTACGAACACCACCGTCCCTATGACGGTTGCGACCTTTACCGGGGCGATGCACTCGATGTGCTGCCCCTGCTGGCTGAAGAAGGCATCACCGCCGACATGGTATTGTCAGACCCTCCATACGGTACGACACACTGCCGGTGGGATGCCGTGATAGACATCCCCGGGATGTGGAATGCCGTACAGGGCATATCCAGGCCCGACACTCCCGTACTGCTGTTCTGCCAGCATCCTTTTACGAGCCTGCTGGGCAGTTCCAATCTCCGCAGGCTGCGGTATGCCTGGGTATGGGAGAAGACGCAGGCGACAGGCTTCCTGAATGCCGGGCGTATGCCGATGAAGGCGCACGAGGACATTCTGGTCTTCTACGACAGGTTGCCGAAGTATCATCCGATCAAGACGGACGGGCACAGGCGCAAGGTCGTGATGGCCGAACACCAGCGGAAATGCGATGCCGGCGAGATATACCGGAAGCACGACAATTTCCGGGATTACATATCCACGGAACGCTATCCGCGCAGCGTGCTGAAGTTCAAGACCGACAAGCAACGCTCCTGCCTGCACGCGACACAGAAACCTGTCGCCCTGCTGGAATACCTGATACGCACCTACACCGATGAAGGGGACATCGTCCTCGACTTTGCGATGGGCAGCGGCAGCACGGCCGTGGCCTGCCGGAATACGGGACGCCGGTTCGTCGGCGTGGAGATAGACCGGGAAATTTTTCAGACAGCACTAAACCGTATAACCCATGGCTGACACCCGGGAAATCTGGGTGGATATCAAGAACTATGAAGGAAAGTACAGGATCAGCAACCTCGGGCGTGTCAAGAGTCTGGAACGGCAGGTTTCGCATGACGGCATTACCTGGATACAACCCGAACGCATTATGTGCCATTGGTGCGGGACGACTTCGCTCTATGACTGTGTCCGGCTCTACAAGGGCGGTGTCGGGAAGAAGTTCTCCGTGCACCGTCTGGTAGCACAGCATTTCCTGCCCGACTGGAATCCGGGACTGGAGGTGAACCATATCGACGGGAACCGCGACAACAACCGTGCGGATAACCTGGAGATGTGTACGCACCAGCGGAATATGGAACATGCCATAGCGGGTGGCCTCAAACGGGATTACGGCGAAAAAAGCGTGAATGCCAAACTGACCAACGGGCAGGCGGAAGAGATACGGGTGAGATATTCTTCCGGCCAGGCTTCCCAGAACAGCCTGGCAAAACAGTACGGCGTCAGCCGCCAGACGGTAAGCGCGATAATACGATACAAGAAATATATACGATAATGGACGAGGAAGAAATTTGGAAAGATATTCATCATTACGAGGGAATTTATCAAGTAAGCTCCTGCGGTAGAATTAGAAGTGTCGGAAGATATGTCCGTAATGCCACATCCCAATATTGGAGGAACGGACAAATCATCAAACCGTGGGTCGGGGGTACATCCCCGTATTACAATGTTTCTTTGGCCTCTGACGGAAAAATATGTAAAAAATTAATCCATAGACTTGTCGCAGAACATTTTCTTGATGATTGGAATGCGGCAAAGGAGGTTAATCATAAGGATGGCAATAAGCACAATAATCGAAGTGACAACCTGGAAATGTGTACCAGGCAAGAAAACGTCATGCATTCTATGGTGCATAAACTCAGGGATGATTATGGAGAGAACAGTGTGAACGCCAAACTGACAAATGAACAAGCGGATCATATCAGGCGGTTACACCGGTCGGGAGTCATGCAAAATGAACTGGCTGAACAATTCAAGGTTTGCAAACAGACGATATGCGATATCGTCCACTATAAAAAGTATAAAAAATGAAAGTGACAAACGTAACAATTAAAAAAGCGAATGAAGCATTCACCGTAATGGATTCGTTCGTGGGGAAAGGACTTGTGGAGGGCGGACATTCCGCCCTCCCGTAAGGCGGATATAGATGTCGACTATGCCTCCGACCGGCGGCAGGAGATCAAGGATTACCTGGAAGAACGGTACAACGCGGACGGCCGCCAGCGTGTCTTTTCCGCCGGCACCTTTACCACGATGAAACTGAAAGCCGCCTTGAAGGACGTGGCACGCGTACTCCATCGTGAACTATATTACCGCCATGATAGATGACGGCACGGACTGGACAGGACTGTTCAGACAGGCTGCCTCCAACAGAAAACTTCGGGACTTTATCCAGACCTATCCGCTGGTCATCGAGGACGTGCAAGGATTGCTCGGACAGCCCAAAGCGGCCTCCATACACGCCTCGGCCATCGTTGTCACACCGGACACGCGGGACGGCAGGCCCGCCGAATGCTTCGATTTCCTGCCGGTCCGCAAGATGGACGGGGCACTGGTATCGGAGTTCGACGGCTATTCGGTCGATGAGATCGGATTGTTGAAGGAGGATGTGCTGGCGACAAAGGAACTTGCCAAACTGAGTGCCGTCATCGCGTTGGTCAACCGGAATTTCGGGCAGGAACTCACCATCGGGCGTATCACGCAGGATATGCTGGAAGACGGGAAGACCTACCGGCTGCTCTCGGACGGTAACACGCAGAATGTGTTCCAGTTCTCTTCACCGGGCATTACCCGGTTTATCCAGGATGTACAGCCGGAGTGTATCGAGGACCTGATCGCCGTCAATGCCCTGTACCGCCCCGCCACGCTCGACATCGGCGCCACCGATGATTATGTCCGTTTCAGGCGTGGCGAGGTGGCCCCGGTCTATAACTACGGCTGTTATGAAGCGACGAAGAACACTTTCGGAATCATGGTCTACCAGGAGCAGTTCATGTCCGTCGCCCATACGCTCGGGGGATTCGACCTCGGGAAGACCGACTATCTGCGCAAGGCCATAGGAAAGAAGAAAGCCGACCTGATGGCCACGCTGAAGGCGGATTTCATTGCCGGAGCCGTCGGGAACGGATGCCCGGACTATGAGGCGGAGGAAATCTGGCACAAGATAGAGGTAGCCGGGAAATATTCGTTCAACCGTTCCCATGCCGCGGCATACGCCCTTACAGCCTATTGCGGGGCATGGCTCAAGGCCAATTACCCCTCGGCATTCTACACGGTGGCATTGCAATGGGCGGACGACAAGGAGATTCCTTCGTTGATGGCGGAGATGGAACGCTGCTCGTCGGCCAAGATCGTGCCGCCGGACATCAACCGCTCCGGGACGGAGTTCTTCACCGACTATGCCACCGATGAAATCTTCTGGTCGCTTACCCGTATCAAACAGGTCGGTGTCAAGACAGTGGAATACATCGTCACGGAACGCGACCGGGGCGGGGCATATACCGGTATCGAGAACTTCATCCACCGCATATTCCGTTACAAACTCAAGAAATACAGTTACTGGGACGACCCCGACAACGCGGAAGAGGCCGTGAAAGTCCCCGTGAACGCCCGGCATGTCAAGCACATGATCCTTGCCGGATGCTTCGACCGTATCGAAAAAGTCGGGGCGGTTACCGAACGCTGCGCGCTGCTCGAACGCGCAGCACGGGAACTGGGATTCTCCCTTTCTGAAAAAGACTTCCCGCAGGACATGCGCGGGCGGCATTTCTTCTGGTCGCAGCAGCAGATTGCCGTGTCGGGCATAGGCAGCATCGATTATCGCCGCATCTTCAACAATTCGGAAGCCCGCAGGCAGGTCAAGGGAAAAGCCTCTTACCTGACCCTGGACGAGGTGGCACGGGACGAGAACGACGGCAGGCGTGCGACTGTCTGCGCCACGGTGGTGGATGTAACCGAACATACCTACAAGGACAGGGAGACGGGAAGCCGGAAGCGTTTCGCCAAGCTGACACTCTCCCAGAACAACCGTCTGGCGGAATGTGTATGCTGGAACGACTATTACATGGAACACCACACCGTGATCCAGTCGCTCAAAGACCGGGTGGTCATCCTCACTGCCGTCATCCGTTACAGCGACTACAACGGATGCAATACATTACAGACCTATAGGAACTCATTGTTATTCATTCAATCCTGAAAAGATATGGCACCCAAGACAGAACAGAAGATATATGTAGGCATCGGGCTGGACTTCGAGACCGGAGGGCTGGACTGCCGTGAATGCGCCTGTACACAGATCGCCCTGCAAGCCGTCCGTTTCGACACATGGCAGGTATTCGACCGCTATCAGGCGTATATCGCCCCCTACGGGAAACAGGACGCGGGGCTTCCCCGACGCAAGGTGTTGCGTACCCGCCATGAACAGGCGAAAGAACCGGAATATGTCCCGATGAAGTACGAACAGACGGCATTGGACTATTCCGCCATTACCATGGAGATGCTGCGCACACAGGGTGTGGACATGAAGAAAGTCGCCGGAGAAGTCATCGCCTTCGCCAAACGCAGCACCCTCTCGAAGGGCTATCAGTGCAAGCCCGTGCTGGTCGGACAGAACATCGCTTTCGATATCGGATTCCTGCAACAGCTGATGAACTATGCCGGACTGGCCGCCGAGTTTGAAAAGACCTTTTCCGGTACCAAGGACTATTACGGCAACTTCCAGCCGCACTACATCGACACGCTTGTCATGGGACGGTTGGCTTTTGCCGCTGATCCGGAGGTTACTTCGTATAAACTGGAACTGGTAGCCTCAAAATTGGGGGTGGAACTGGACGATGCCCACGATGCGGCTGCGGATGTGACGGCCACGCTTGACATCCTGGGGGTCTATACCTCCCGTCTGCGCCAGACGGAAGGGGCGGCAATCGCTACACAGAAGAAAGAGAAAACCCGTAAATATTTCAAGATATGAGTATGGACACGAATAAGGAAGCCCAAGGCATTGACCGGGAACAGATTCCCGAGACCATTACATTCCGTACGGCGGACCGGATGACCTACGGGGCGCTGGGCTATGACGGGAACGAACTGATGGCGTTCATATCGGGCTACGACCTGGAAATCAAGTTCAACCTGCGGCTCATCAACTCGCTAGCGGATGCGGAGGCGTGTGCCGATGCGTTGGCCCAGG
>OMEW01000993.1_pt1 | contig 12221 bp, 7 predicted proteins | sample 1645471 | NCBI WGS metagenome assembly OMEW01 (sample SAMEA103958126, study PRJEB25191) | human gut metagenome | reverse complement strand
TGGCTTTGATATAATTCTTTTCGGCCGTTTCGTAATTCATCTGCACATCGCCTTTCCTCACCAGTTCATCCAGTACGGCGAAGGCCATGTAGGGATTGATGGCACTGGCGCCATATCCCAGCAACAGGGCGGCGTGCATCACCTCGCGAATCTCGCCGCTTTCTACAATCAATGCGGTTTGCACGCGTTTCTGAACGGAGATGAGGTGATGATGGACAGCGCTAACTGCCAGTAGCGACGGGATGGCGGCATGGGTGTCGTCCACAAAACGGTCGCTCAGAATGATATAGTTCACTCCGTCCGTAACGGATTGCTCGGCTTGTTTGCACAGGTCGTTCAGGGCCTCTTGCAATCCGGCTTTTCCCTTGCTCACCTCGAATACGATAGGGAGTTTCACGGTATTGAATCCTTTATACCGGATGTTGCAGAGGATGTCCAGTTGGGTGTTGTTCAGCACGGGATGGGGCAGGCGTACCATTTTGCAATGGCTTTCGCTGGGCACCAGGATATTCATTCCCACGGCCCCGATGTACTCGGTAAGCGACATGACTAACTCTTCACGGATAGGGTCGATGGCGGGATTGGTCACTTGGGCAAACTGTTGCCGGAAATAGTTGAACAGCAACTGCGCCCTGTCCGAAAGGACGGCCAGCGGCGTGTCGTTACCCATAGAGGCGATGGGGTCGGCCCCTGTGTTGCACATCGGCATGAGGGTGCGTTCTATATCCTCGCGCGAGAAGCCGAAGGTACGCAGCATACGGTCATAGCCGTCTATCCGGTTGTCTATCTTGCGTCCGCTTTTCAAGGTATCGAGCTCGATGCGGTTGGCAGACAGCCAGGCGCGATAGGGACGTGCCGATGCCAGTTGTTCTTTCAGTTCACCGTCATAATATATTTTACCCTGTTCGGTATCAATCATCAGTATCTTTCCCGGTTGCAGGCGCCCTTTCTCTTTAATCTCTCCCGGTTCGAAATCCATCACGCCTACTTCACTGGCCACTACCATCATGTCATTATTGGTAATGAGGTAACGGGCAGGGCGCAGGCCGTTGCGGTCCAGCATCCCTCCGGCAAAGCGTCCGTCACTGAACAGCAGTGCGGCAGGCCCGTCCCAAGGTTCCATCAGGATGGAGTGATATTCGTAAAACGCTTTCAAATCTTCACTGATGGGGTTTTTGTCGTTGAACGATTCGGGTACCAGCATCGCCATGGCATGGGGCAGGCTCAGTCCCGACATCACAAAAAATTCCAGCACATTGTCCAGTGAGGCACTGTCGCTCATGCCCGGCTGGATAATGGGACGGATGTCTTTGATATCCCCTAGTGCCGGAGAGGAAAGGACACTTTCGCGCGCCTCCATCCAACCCCGGTTACCGCGGATGGTATTGATTTCGCCGTTGTGCGCTAACAAACGGAACGGTTGGGCGAGGCTCCATGTAGGAAATGTGTTGGTGCTGAAACGGGAGTGTACCAATGCCAATCCGCTGGTAAAGTAGGGTTGCGTCAGGTCCGGGAAGTACTCGCGCACTTGCATGGACGAGAGCATACCTTTATATATAATGTTTTTTGCCGATAGCGAAACGATGTAGAAGTCCGTGTGCCGCACGCGCTTTTCTATCTTCTTGCGGATGATGTAGAGGGTGCGTTCCAGGCTGTCCGCATCTGTCACTCCGGTGATGAATACCTGTTTGATGTCCGGTTCGGTGGCCCGTGCGTCCTTTCCCAGGCAGGCGGGGTTGGTGGGCACATTGCGCAGGTGCATCAAGGTAAGTCCTTCGCGTTCTATTTCTTCAATCATAATGCTTAGGATGCCGGCCTGCTCTTTTTCGTCTTTGGGCAGAAATACGAGTCCGGTTCCGTATTTTCCTTTTTCGGGTACGGGGATGCCTTGCAGGAGGATGAATTCGTGGGGAATCTGTAGCATGATTCCGGCTCCGTCGCCGGTTTTGTTATCGGCTCCTTCTGCGCCTCGGTGGCGCATGTTTTCCAATACCTTTAATGCGGAGTCTACCAGTTCATGCGACTTGTTGCCATGAATGTTGACTACCATGCCTACGCCGCAAGCGTCATGTTCGTTGGTTGCGTCATAAAGACCTGTTTGCTCTGTTTTTACCATTATTGCTATCTTTAGTTTATAATAATGTTGGTTTGTATTTCATATTGTTCTGCAAAAGTAGGTAATTTATTTCTTTTTGATGAAGAGTTGATGCTTTCTTTTGATACAAAGATGCAGTCTTGCGTCTTTGTATTACAGTTTGTTGTATATATGACGTGTCTATTTAATATTTGAAAGCTAGATTATGAAAAATACTTTTAAATTGTAAGTTTGGGCATTTCTTTTATTCATATAGATTGTATTTATGACGGCATATCCCCTTTATAGTCAATCGACCGAATATAATAATGGGAATATTACATTCCCCAATCATATAACGACCTATTGACTTACAATTCAAAACTATCTTCCCATGTTTTGATGCAATTTGAAAGATAAAGCAAATATTTCTGTTTCTATCTGTTATTAGAATGAAAATAAATAAGAAAATAGAAACAATTATATCTTATAAAATATCAAAAAGATATATATTTGCACAGAATTAAAAGCAAAAGGAAACCACAATAAATAAGTATTAATCAAAATGGCAACAACTATCAAGTTCACCAAGATGCAAGGAACCGGCAATGATTATATCTATGTAAATACCTTGTCTTCTCCGCTGCAAGATCCGATAAAAGCCGCCAGAAAATGGAGCGCTTATCATACCGGTATCGGTGCGGACGGTCTGGTACTGATTGGAGCATCCGAGAAAGCGGATTTCAGTATGCGTATATTCAACGCAGACGGCTCCGAAGCCATGATGTGTGGAAACGCCTCGCGCTGCATAGGCAAATATGTATACGAGAAAGGACTGACGGATAAGGAGGTGATCACGCTGGAAACCCTTTCGGGAATCAAAATCCTGAAACTTCATACAGGCAACGGGGTGGTGAAGGATGTAACCGTAGATATGGGTACGCCCCTGCTATCAAACCCCGGACAGATAGCTATGAAAACCGGTGGAATGCTGGCAGAAACTATCCTGGCCGATGGAAAAGAATACAAAGGAACATTCGTCTGCATGGGAAATCCGCATGTTGTCATTTTCGTAGATGATATAAAAGAGGTGGATTTGCCCGCGGTTGGCCCGAAACTGGAAAATCATCCGCTTTTTCCTGAGCGGACCAATGTGGAATTTGTAGAAATATTGCCGGACCAATCCCTACGGATGAGAGTGTGGGAAAGAGGTTCGGGCATCACAATGGCTTGCGGAACAGGGGCCTGCGCCACCGCCGTGGCGGCCGTACTGAACCATAAAGCCGGACGAAAATCGTGGGTAAGGATGGACGGAGGCGATCTCCACATCCACTGGGACGAGAAAGACGGACATGTATACATGACCGGTCCGGCCGGAAAGGTTTTCGAAGGCGAAATAGAGATGTGATACTGATTTTGAAAAACTTAAAACAACGATAAAAACAATAACAACGATGGCACTAGTAAACGAACATTTTTTAAAACTACCAAACAATTACTTGTTTTCGGACATTGCCAAAAAGGTAAATGCATTCAAAGTCTCTCATCCTAAAACGGACCTCATCCGCCTGGGCATCGGAGATGTAACCCGCCCGCTGCCTCAAGCTTCCATCGAAGCCATGCATAAGGCAGTAGACGAGCTGGCAAGCAAAGAGACATTCCACGGTTACGGTCCCGAACAAGGCTATGATTTCCTGATAGATGCCGTCATCAGGAACGATTACGCTCCGCGCGGCGTCCATCTGGAACCCGGCGAAGTCTTTATCAGTGACGGCGCCAAGAGCGATACGGGAAATATCGGAGACATCCTTCGCCACGACAACAGCATCGGCGTGACAGACCCCATCTACCCAGTATACATCGACTCGAACGTAATGTGCGGCCGCGCCGGGATACTGGAAGACGGGCGATGGAGCAACGTGGTATACTTGCCTTGCCTGAGCGAGAATAATTTCGTGCCCGAAATCCCCGACCGCAGGATAGATATCCTATACCTCTGCTATCCCAATAACCCTACGGGGACGGTCATTAGCAAGGCCGAACTGAAAAAGTGGGTGAACTATGCATTGGAAAATGATACCCTCATCCTTTACGATGCTGCCTACGAGGCCTACATACAAGACCCGGACATTCCTCACTCCATTTATGAGATAAAAGGAGCGAAAAAAGTAGCGATAGAATTTCGCAGTTTCTCGAAGACAGCCGGATTCACCGGGGTGCGTTGCGGATACACCGTCGTACCGAAAGAACTCACAGCCGCCACGCTGGAAGGAGAGCGCATTCCGCTGAACCGGATGTGGAACCGCCGCCAGTGCACCAAGTTCAACGGCACATCCTATATCACCCAGCGTGGTGCCGAAGCGATCTATACCCCCGAGGGCAAAAAGCAAGTGAAAGCCATCATACAGTATTATATGGCTAACGCCCGCATCATGAAAGAAGCGTTGGAAAGTACAGGACTCAAAGTTTTCGGCGGAGAGAACGCCCCCTACCTGTGGGTGAAGGCGCCGGGCGAGGTAAGCTCGTGGAAATTCTTTGAACAGATGCTGTATGAAGCCAATGTAGTGGGCACCCCGGGAGTAGGCTTCGGTCCCAGTGGTGAAGGGTATATCCGCTTGACCGCTTTCGGAGAGCGGGCGGATTGCGAAGAAGCCATGAAACGGATCAGAAAATGGTTGCTCTGAGCAGTACACGGCAACACTTGAAGCACTGTGTGCTTGTACCGGACTTACATCCATCAAGCCAATAGGTATATAAAATATGACATACTCACTATTATTAATTAAAAGGTAAAAAGCTATGAAGATGAATTTTAAGGAAACAGCATTGCTATTAGGCATGTCCATGGCAGTGCCGGCAACGAGCATCGCTCAAGACAAGGTGGAAGCCAGTGTAGGAGCTGACTTGGTAAGCGGCTATATTTGGCGCGGACAGGATTTGGGAGGCGTAAGCATACAGCCGTCATTGTCCGTTGCCTACAAAGGATTTTCGCTCGGTGCATGGGGATCCGCAGGCATTGAGTCCGCTGATACGAAAGAACTGGACCTGACGCTGGGCTACTGCACCGGCGGTTTCAGCATTTCGGTGACAGACTACTGGTTCAATGGCGGTCCCGGTTATTTCCACTATGGCACGCACCATACCAGCCATGTATTCGAAGCGCAGATAGGCTACGATTTCGGTCCGCTGGCAGTGAACTGGTACACCAACTTTGCAGGTGCCGACGGGGTGAACAAGGACGGCGACCGGGCATATTCCTCTTACATATCACTCGCCGCCCCCTTCAAACTGGCAGGCCTGGACTGGACAGCAGAAATAGGAGCCACGCCATGGGCCAATGACTTCTATAACGTGTCCGCAGATCCGGAATACAGTGGTTCGGACGGGTTCGCCGTATGCGACATCAGCCTTGGGGCATCCAAGGAAATCAAGATTACAGACTCATTCTCAGTCCCCGCCTTCGCCAAGGTGACGGTGAATCCGCGCACCGAAGGGGCCTATTTCGTATTCGGACTGAGTTTCTGACAGGAAGTGCAGAAAATGCAGATACAATAACAAATTCAGACATAACGACACAATAGAGAGAGGTATCAGTTTTTAAAAAGGTAAAAAGATTGGAACATATAAATTACAAGTACAACAATGAAGAAAATTGAGGCTATTATCCGTAAGACCAAGTTCGAGGACGTAAAGGACGCGTTGCTCGAAGCCGACATCGAATGGTTTTCCTACTACGATGTAAGAGGCATTGGCAAAGCACGCCAGGGACGTATCTACCGTGGCGTGGTGTATGATACCAGTTCGATTGAAAGAATCCTGGTTCCCATCGTGGTGCGCGAAAAGAATGTGGAGAAAACAGTGCAAGCCATCATCAAGGCGGCGCACACCGGCGAGATAGGCGACGGACGTATTTTTGTCATCCCCATTGAAGACGCCGTCCGCATACGCACGGGCGAGCGGGGCGACATAGCCCTGTATAATGCAGAACAGGAAAAATAAGCGCAAGCTACTTCCCTTTACCGGCAAAAGTAAAGTCGGGAATAAAACAATACTACAACGTAAACGAGAAAAATTATGGATACTATACTCTTATTTATGCTCCCCGCCGGCCTTTGGGCGCAAGATGCAGGCGTGGCAGCCACCACCGCGGCGCCCGATGCAACCGCCGGGGCCCTGGGCGAACTTGCTACCGGACTCAACACTGTATGGATGCTACTTGCTGCCATGCTGGTATTCTTCATGCAACCGGGATTCGCCTTGGTAGAAGCCGGTTCGGCTCCATCCTGTTCTGGTTCATCGGCTTCGGGCTGATGTTCGGCATAGGCGGTTTTGTGGGCGCCCCCCATTTTTTAAACTTGGAGGCGATGGACAAAATCATCGATAACGGATTGCCCATCGAAGGCTTCCTGATTTTCCAGACTGTATTCTGCGCCACGGCGGCCACCATCGTGTCCGGTGCCATGGCAGAACGTACCAAGTTCTCCATGTATCTGGTCTATACTATCTTTATCAGCGTGCTCATTTATCCGGTTTCCGGCCACTGGACCTGGGGCGGCGGATGGCTGATGAACGGAGATGAAGGCTCCTTTATGATGAGGACGTTCGGCACTACTTTCCATGACTTTGCCGGCTCTACGGTGGTTCACTCCGTAGGTGGATGGATTGCCCTGGTGGGCGCCGCCATTCTGGGGCCGCGTATTGGCAAATACGGGAAAGACGGCAAATCAAGGGCCATCCCCGGTCATAGTTTGACGCTTGCCTGCCTGGGCGTGTTTATCCTTTGGTTCGGCTGGTTCGGGTTCAACCCCGGTTCGCAGTTGGCAGCGGCAACAAGTGGAGACCAGACGGCCATTTCGCATGTGTTCCTCACCACCAACCTGGCAGCTTGTGCAGGAGGATTCTTCGCACTGGTGGCTAGTTGGATGAAGTATGGCAAACCTTCCTTGTCCCTCACGCTGAACGGTGTGCTGGCAGGACTGGTGGGCATCACGGCGGGATGTGACCTGGTATCGCCTTTCGGGTCTGTACTTATCGGTGCCATTTGCGGCGTGGTAATGATATTTGCAGTCGACTTTATCGACCATGTGCTGAAGATTGACGACCCCGTAGGCGCATCGTCCGTACACGGCGTTTGCGGTTGCCTGGGAACGATTCTTACAGGACTCTTCGCTACAGAAAAGGGACTGTTCTATGGCGGCGGAAGCAGCTTCCTGCTGGCACAGCTCTTCGGTGCGGCCGTGGTAGGAGCGTGGGCGGCAGGCATGGGCTTCATTGTTTTTAAAGTGCTGGACAAGATACATGGCTTGCGTGTTCCGAAACGCATTGAAGAGGAAGGACTCGATATCTACGAGCATGGCGAGTCAGCATACAATTAATCACAAAAGTTTTTTCCATTCATTCTACTAATCAACAACTAAACAAATTTAGGTATTATGTCAAAATTAAGATTCAGAGTAGTCGAAACGGCTTTCAAGAAGAAAGCAGCAACGGTGGAGACACCAGCCGAAAGGCCCAGTGAATATTTCGCCAAATACGTTTTCAACCGCGAGAAAATGTTCAAGTATCTGCCCGGCGCCGTCTATGCCAAACTGACGGACGCCATGGACAACGGCGCCCCCCTGGAGCGTGCCATAGCCGACGAAGTGGCGGCAGGCATGAAACGCTGGGCAACTGAGCTAGGGGTAACCCACTACACCCACTGGTTCCAACCCCTGACGGAAGGCACAGCCGAAAAGCACGACGCCTTTGTGGAACACGACGGCAAGGGTGGAATGATGGAAGAATTCTCCGGCAAGCTCCTCGTACAGCAGGAGCCCGATGCTTCCAGCTTCCCCAACGGCGGCATCCGAAACACCTTCGAGGCACGCGGCTACAGTGCATGGGATTCCTCATCGCCTGTCTTCGTGGTGGACGACACCCTGTGCATCCCTACCGTCTTCATTGCTTACACCGGCGAGTCGCTGGACTACAAAACGCCACTGCTGAAAGCCTTGAGTGCTGTGGGCAAAGCCGCCGTGGACGTGTGCCGTTACTTCAACCCGGAAGTGAAGAAAGTGGTGGCCTACCTGGGCTGGGAACAGGAATACTTCCTGGTAGACGAAGGACTGTATGCCGCCCGTCCCGACCTGCTGCTGACCGGGCGCACCCTGATGGGACACGAAGCCAGCAAGAACCAGCAATTGGAAGACCATTACTTCGGAGCCATCCCCACCCGTGTGGCTGCCTTTATGAAAGACCTTGAAATACAGGCGCTGGAACTGGGCATACCCGTCAAGACCCGCCATAACGAAGTGGCTCCCAACCAATTTGAGCTGGCTCCCATTTTCGAAGAATGCAACCTGGCGGTAGACCATAACATGCTTCTCATGTCGCTCATGCGCAAGGTGGCGCGGAGCCACGGCTTCCGCCTGTTGCTGCACGAAAAACCCTTCAAAGGCGTCAACGGCTCGGGGAAGCATAACAACTGGTCACTGGGTACAGACACCGGCGTCCTGCTGATGGCTCCGGGCAAGACCGCCGAAGACAATCTGCGCTTCATCACCTTCATAGTCAACACCCTGATGGCGGTATACCACCACAACGGTTTGCTGAAAGCCTCTATCATGAGTGCCACCAACGCCCATCGCCTGGGAGCCAACGAAGCGCCGCCCGCCATCATTTCTTCTTTCCTGGGCAAACAGCTCACGCAAGTGCTGGACCATATAGAAGAAAGCGGCAACGACGACCTTGTCTCACTAGCAGGCAAACAGGGAATGAAACTGGACATCCCGCAAATTCCCGAACTGCTGATTGACAATACCGACCGCAACCGCACCTCGCCGTTCGCCTTCACCGGCAACCGCTTTGAGTTCCGCGCCGTAGGCTCGGAGGCAAACTGCGCCAGCGCCATGATTGCGCTCAACGCGGCCGTTGCCGAACAGCTTGCCCGGTTCAAGCAGGACGTGGACGCGCTCATCGAAAAGGGTGAACCGAAAATCTCCGCCATCATCGAAATTATCCGCTGCTACATCAAGGAGTGCAAGCCTGTCCGTTTTGACGGCAACGGCTACTCGGACGAATGGAAGGCGGAGGCCGCCCGCCGGGGCCTGGACTGCGAAACGAGCTGCCCGCTCATTTTCGACAACTACTTGAAGCCCGCGAGCATCGCCATGTTCGAATCCACCGGCGTGATGACCCGCAAGGAGCTGGAGGCGCGCAATGAAGTGAAATGGGAAACTTACACAAAGAAAATCCAGATCGAGGCGCGCGTGCTGGGCGACCTGGCGATGAACCACATCATCCCCGTAGCCACCGAATACCAAAGCAAGCTGATAAACAATGTGTATAAAATGAAAGAGCTCTTCCCGGCGGAAAAAGCATCCCAACTGTCGGCCGAGAACATGAAACTCATCGAAGAGATTGCCCGGCGAACCATTTTCATCACCGAGCATGTAAATGCCATGGTGGAGGCGCGAAAAGTGGCGAACAAAATAGAGAGCGAGCGCGAAAAGGCCATTGCCTATCACGATACCATCGCCCCGATGCTGGAAGAGATACGTTATCATATTGACAAGCTGGAGCTGATCGTAGACAACCAGATGTGGACATTACCTAAATATCGTGAATTGCTTTTTATTAGATAATCACTGCATAAAGGTTATCTATTTCTTTTGTTGGTTGTTTTAAGTTTGCGGAGAGGGGCGTCGGGATGACGGTCCTCTTTACACATTACCCTTCTTGCTTGCTTACTGTCTTTCAAATCGTAACTAAAACCACAACAGACAATATCATACTGTAAGTTTTCATATTTATTAAAAAAACGAATAAAATATTTCTTTTCGATTTTTATTCTTACTTTTTTATCGCTTTCGTCAATTATTTATGGTTTTTTATTGCATTTATGTTAATTGATATTTGTATCTTTGCAGCCGAATCAGAACATATATTTTAGTAGATTATGTGTGGAACAGTAGGCTGCATTGAGAAACGAGATGCTTACTCTGCCTTCATAAAAAGCCCGAAACGGTGGGAACATCGGGGCTATGGCAGTGCAGGCATTGCATTGATTGACATAGGAAGAAGGTTAAGTATTACACAAAACTACGCATTCCGCTCAAAAACACTTCAACAACAGGGATTTATCTTCAGTCGTAGTCCCAATACCGTCTTTTTGATTCTATTATTTGAATATTTCCGTATTTCCCATTACTTAGACTTATTTTTGTTTTTAATCGTACCCGGACAGCAGAAAACATTCGCTTGTCCGAAACCGTTGATAAAATCAAGATGTACCGGTAAGCGGGAAAAGTGCGGAGGACAATGGTAAACAATGGAGATATCTTTGGAAAAGAGTAACGAGAGTTTTTTTAGTATAAAATAATGAGGTTAAAGGAGAGAGAATGGAACCGTTAAAGCATGAATGTGGCGTGGCAATGATACGATTGCTTAAACCGTTGGAGTATTACCGGGAGAAGTATGGAACTTGGATGTATGGCTTGAACAAGCTATATCTGCTGATGGAGAAGCAGCATAACCGGGGACAGGAAGGTGCGGGACTGGCATGTGTGAAGTTGGAAGCCAATCCCGGTGAAGAATATATGTTTCGCGAAAGGGCCTTGGGGTCGGGAGCGATAACAGAGATATTTGGCAATGTGCAGGGCAATTTCAAGGATTTGACTCCCGAACAATTGAATGACGCCGAATATGCCAAGAAATACTTGCCTTTTGCGGGGGAAGTGTATATGGGGCATCTGCGTTATTCCACCACCGGGAAGAGTGGTATATCGTATGTGCATCCTTTCCTGCGCCGCAATAACTGGCGTGCCAAGAATTTGGCGTTGTGTGGTAATTTCAATATGACCAATGTGGATGAAATCTTTGCACGCATCACTGCTGACGGGCAGCATCCGCGCAAGTATGCCGACACTTATATCATGCTCGAACAAGTGGGACACCGCCTCGACCGTGAAGTGGAGCGCCTCTATGTGCAGTGCGAGGCCGAAGGATTGAAAGGCGTGGACATTACTCATGCCATTGAGGAGCGTATTGATTTGGCCAATGTGCTTAAGACATCGAGCAAGGAGTGGGACGGAGGCTACGTCATCTGCGGAATGACAGGAAGCGGAGAATCCTTTGCTGTACGCGACCCATGGGGTATTCGTCCTGCATTTTGGTACATGGATGACGAAATCATGGTGTTGGCTTCAGAGCGTCCGGTCATTCAGACAGCACTCAATGTGCCTGTCGAAAGCATCAACGAGTTGCAGCCGGGGCAGGCTATCCTGCTGAATAAAGCCGGAAAGATGCGTCTGGCGCAAATCAACCGGGCAAAGGAAAAGAAGGCATGCTCTTTTGAGCGTATCTATTTCAGCCGGGGCAGTGACATGGATATTTATAAGGAAAGGAAATTGCTGGGTGAGAAGTTGGTGAACCCTATCCTGAAAGCGATAGATTATGAGGTGGAGCACACCGTGTTCTCCTTCATTCCGAACACGGCGGAGGTGGCGTTTTATGGTATGCTCGAAGGATTCGATAATTATCTTAATGAGCTGAAGGTAAGAAAGATAGAGGAATTGGGACATAATCCCGGTCACGAGGAATTGGAGAAAATCCTTTCTTGGCGCATCCGCAGCGAGAAGGTGGCGATAAAGGATATCAAGTTGCGTACATTCATTGCCGAAGGTAACAGCCGTAATGACTTGGCAGCTCATGTGTACGACATTACATACGGAAGCCTGGTACCTCATGTGGACAATCTGGTGATTATAGACGACAGCATTGTGCGCGGAACAACGCTGAAACAGAGTATCATCAGTATTCTTGATCGTCTGAATCCCAAGAAGATTGTGATTGTATCTTCCTCTCCGCAGGTGCGTTATCCCGATTACTATGGTATCGATATGGCGAGCATGGATCAGTTTATCGCATTCAAGGCTGCCATCGAACTCTTGAAGGAGCGCGATATGAAAGATGTCATCGCGCGTGCTTACCATAAGTCGAAGAATCAGACGGGGTTGCCCAAAGAGCAGATGGTGAATTATGTGAAAGAAATTTACGCACCGTTCACTAATGAGGAGATTGCTGCCAAGATGGTGGAATTGCTCACTCCGAAGGGAACACGGGCAAAGGTGGAGATTGTTTATCAGACATTGGATGGATTGCACGAAGC
>OMEW01000987.1_pt1 | contig 12279 bp, 10 predicted proteins | sample 1645471 | NCBI WGS metagenome assembly OMEW01 (sample SAMEA103958126, study PRJEB25191) | human gut metagenome | reverse complement strand
GCGAATAAAGGTAAAGCCTTTTTTGTAACGATCACGACGAAAGAGGGAGACGAATGGACTAAATGGGCACCATTCTCTGTCTATATCAGTGATCAACCGATCGACTCTCATTTAGTATACCGCTTGATAGAGCCGGGATACGAGAAATGGCATATTGTGGGTATTTATCAGCGGAATTTGGAGTCGTTTGACGAACAGCCGATTATCCGTAACGATATGACTGGCTATAATTGTATGAACTGCCATTCGTTCTGTATGGGAGATCCGGGGCAGATGATGTTCCATATGCGTGCGGCGAATGGGGGAACTTATATTGTCCAAGACAAGAAAATCAGTAAATTGAATACGAAAACGAATGGGACGATCAGTAATATGACGTATCCTTTCTGGCATCCTTCCGGACGCTATATCACCACATCGGTAAATGATATCAAACAGTTTTTCCATTCCGTGAAAGAGAAAAAGATGGAAGTGTTCGACTTGGAGTCCGATGTGGTGGTGTATGACGTGAAAAACAAAGAAATCCTTTCGAAAGCCTCATTGATCACAAAAGATGCATTCGAGACTTTCCCCGCGTTCTCTCCGGATGGTAAATGGCTTTATTTCTGTACGGCCCCGGCCCAGAAGATGCCGGAGAATTATGATAAGGTACGTTATAATCTCTGCCGTGTGGCGTTCGATCCGGATCGTGGCGAGATCAGCTTCCCGATCGATACGTTGGTACATGCGGATAGCTTGAGCTATACATTTCCCCGTATCTCTCCCGATGGGCGTTTCCTGATGTACACGGAAACCGCTTATGGGCAGTTCCCTATTTGGCACCCGGACGCGGAGATCCGGATGATGGATTTGGAGAATCGGACAGCGATGGATATGTCCGCGTTGAATAGCCCGGATACGGATAGCTATCATTCTTGGAGTAGTAATAGTGATTGGGTCGTATTTAGTAGCCGCCGGGATAACGGTTTATATACTTTACCTTATATTTGTTATATAGGGAAAGACGGTAAGCCTTCGAAACCGTTCTTATTGCCTCAAGAAGATCCGGATAAGTATGACTATCAGTTGTATTCCTACAATATTCCGGAATTGACGAAAGGCGCTGTAGAGGTCAGCCCCTATGAGATCCAGCAAGTAGCCGAGAAAAATAAACCGGAGCAGGTTCGGTTTAAATGATCGGATCTATTTATATTCGCGTATAAATAAGAGATAAGATGACAAAAGATATTATAGCCGAATCTGTACAAAACGATTTACGGTATTTGCAATTGTTGGCACGGAGTTTCCCGACGATCGCGGATGCCAGTACGGAGATCATTAATCTGGAGGCGATCTTGAACCTACCGAAGGGTACGGAGCACTTCTTGAGTGATTTACATGGCGAGGATCAAGCCTTTAGCCATGTGCTGAGAAACGCTTCCGGTGCCGTAAAGCGCAAGGTGAACGAGATTTTCAGTAATACGCTCCGGGAATCCGAGAAGAAGGAGCTTTGTTCCTTGATTTATTATCCGGAGGATAAGCTGGAACTAATCAAGAGCCAAGAGCAAGATCTGGAAGATTGGTATCAAGTGACCTTGAATCAATTGGTACGTGTTTGCCGGAACGTGTCCTCCAAATACACCCGTTCGAAAGTACGTAAGGCTTTACCCAAGGAGTTCTCTTATATTATTCAGGAATTATTGCACGAATCTTCCATCGAGCCGAACAAGCATGCTTATATCAATGTAATTATCAGCACGATTATCACTACCAAGCGTGCCGACGATTTCATTATCGCTATGTGCAATCTGATTCAGCGTCTGACTATTGACTCTCTTCATATCGTAGGCGATATTTACGACCGTGGTCCTGGCGCGCATATCATCATGGATACGTTGTGCAATTACCATAACTTCGATATTCAATGGGGAAATCATGATATTCTCTGGATGGGTGCAGCTTCCGGTAACGATAGTTGTATTGCCAACGTGATACGTATGTCCATGCGCTACGGCAACCTGGGCACGCTTGAAGACGGATACGGAATCAATCTGCTTCCATTGGCTACTTTTGCAATGGATACGTATGCCGATGATCCTTGCACCATCTTCATGCCGAAGATGAACTTTGCCGACGCTCATTATAATGAAAAGACTTTGCGCCTGATCACTCAAATGCATAAAGCCATTACCATTATCCAGTTTAAGCTGGAAGCCGAAATCATCGATCGTCGTCCGGAGTTCGGGATGACCAACCGCAAACTGCTGGAAAAGATTGATTTTGAGCGTGGCGTCTTTGTATACGAAGGAAAAGAATACGCTTTGCGCGATACCAACTTCCCGACCGTAGATCCTGCCGATCCTTACCGGTTGACGGAAGAAGAACGCGAATTGGTAGAAAAGATTCATTATTCATTTATGAATAGTGAAAAGCTGAAGAAACACATGCGTTGCCTGTTTACATACGGCGGAATGTATCTGGTTTCAAATTCGAATCTTCTTTATCACGCTTCTGTTCCTCTGAATGAGGATGGCAGCTTTAAGCATGTCAAAATACGTGGTAAGGAGTATTGGGGGCGTAAATTGCTGGATAAAGCCGATCAACTGATTCGTACTGCGTATTTCGATGAAGAAGGGGAGGAGGATAAGGAATTTGCTATGGATTACATTTGGTATATGTGGTGTGGTCCGGAAGCTCCCTTGTTCGATAAGGATAAGATGGCAACCTTTGAGCGTTATTTCGTAGAAGATAAAGAATTGCATAAAGAGAAGAAAGGTTATTATTATACATTGCGTAACCGGGAAGATGTCTGCGATCAAATTTTGGCAGAGTTTGGAGCTTCCGGTCCTCATTCGCATATCATCAACGGTCATGTGCCTGTGAAAACGATTCAGGGAGAACAGCCAATGAAAGCCAATGGCAAGCTTTTCGTTATTGATGGCGGATTCTCAAAAGCTTATCAGCCGGAAACGGGAATTGCGGGATATACGCTTGTTTATCACTCTCATGGTATGCAGCTTGTGCAGCACGAGCCGTTCCAGTCTCGTCAGAAAGCTATTGAAGAGGGACTTGATATCAAATCTACCAACTTTGTCTTGGAATTCAATTCGCAACGGATGATGGTGAAAGATACCGATAAAGGAAAAGAACTGGTGACTCAAATACAGGATTTGAAGAAATTGCTCGTTGCTTATCGTACAGGTTTGATTAAAGAAAAGGTATAATAGATAAAAGTGAACTGCACTCCTAAAGTTTTGTATCTAACTTTTAGGAGTGCAGTTCAACTATAATAAGGGGAGATTTTCTTTTTAGGGACCATTCGAGTGCCCCTTTTTTATTATAAATCAATGGCCATTATATACATATCATAACCCTTGGCCCAATAGTCTTTTCTTATTTCTTTCAATGTAAATCCCTGTTTTTCGTAGAATTTATAAGCTAATTGTGAAGTTCTAACAGTTATTTTTTGAATACCATTAATAGACTTTATTTTTTCAATTCTATATTTTAGTAATTGTGCTCCTAGTGATTTACCTTGATGCTGGGGATGTATGATATCCCAACTTATTTTTCCAGTGGTTTTGTCATCTGTGAAGTTTATTCCACCACATCCGACAATCTCCTTGTTAAGCAAAAGAACAAAATACAGCTCACGTTCACTATCCAGATAATTGCTGAAATCAGCTTCTTCTTCCAGCGCAAAATATTCAGGTGTGTTCTGTCTGATTAAATCTATTACGGCATTTTTGTCTGTTTCCCGGTATTCTCTAATTACAGTCATGTACATCTCACGTTAATTGGTAAGTTTAGAAAAGAACAATACCCGCTTCGATAATAGCTCCCTTATCGTAATTGCTCGATTTATTATAGAATCTGGTTACCCCATATCCACCTGTTGCAAAGATGCCGAACTTCTTGGTAAATTGATATTCCAGATTTGCACGTGCCTGCAGTGCGTACAGGCGTTTCGGGATGACCTCATCTTTGTTATCAAAAGCCTCGATATGCTGGTATCCGAGGTCTCCGCTGATGGATAACCCCTTGTAAAGGGGGAAAGACAGACCGGCACGATAGGATGCGCTGGCCGAAAACTTATCATTCAATCCCTGATACATGGAACCCACTCCCAATATGGTATAAAACAACTGGTTCTTGAACCGTACCCCGATATTGGCAGGCGTTGCGTTTCCACCGTATACCATCATTTGCACTTTTGTGTCAGGATTTGCATTCACTAAACCAAGTTGGAAACCTTTCATATCTTCTTTGTAGTAATTGACAAGACCAATTTGAAGTCCGCGCGCTTTCGTTGCGTAGTTGCATAATGCTACTTGCACTCCATTCAGCTTTGATGCGGTTATATTGGCAATTCCTGCTATCTGCAAACCGTTCATGTGTTCGCCTACTACATTTAAAAGTCCCGAAGCCATCAAACCACCGAAGCTCTGTCCGGTGATATTTGCTACTCCGGAAAAGTGTAAGCCCGAAGCCATATTGCCCGTCACATTCATGAAACCACTAATCATTAATCCCGAGTTGTTGTCTCCTCCGATGCTCGTTAGCCCGGATATGACTACTCCCTGTGCTTTGTCGCCGGTGATATTTACCAATCCGGCAGCAGAAAGCCCTACGGTGTTATCGCCGCTGATATTACTGATACCAGCCAGCTGAACGCCTCGCATAGTACCCCCTGCCAAGTTGGCTAATCCGGTGATTTGTACTCCGTTCATGTCACCATGAACCACGCTTCCCAATGCGTTGATACCCACACCGTTCAGACGGTTCATGGTAGACAGGAGGCCGATGTTTACATAGGTCGTCTGTGTACTGTCATGCGGTTGCGTGCATATATCTTTCCAGATGGATATATTGATCCCTGCACTCTTGTTCTGTGCCGGTAAAGAAACGGCAGCCATTAGTATAGCTGCCGTAAGTATTGTTTTCTTTATCTTCATTCCTTTCTCTTTTTCGGTTTAAGTTATATCTTTCTCTATGCAGCTGACAATCTATCAGCCTTTTGCTTCCTGATACAAATAACGCTTGATGCTCTTCTTCGGTGTCTTTTCAAATTCTTCCGGATAGATTTTCATCTTGGATATCTGGCTGTATGCCGGTAGCATGGTGTTCAGTGTCACGCGGTTTTCTTCCATTACTTGTTCGATGTCTTCAGTCTTCAGGCCGTGGGCGAACGCATCGTCAAAGTCGGGATAAACAAGTCCGACAAGTTTCTCGTTTTGCTGAACGATAATGCTTTCAGCCACGTATGGCAGGTTGTTCAACTTATCTTCAATTTCTTCCGGATAGATATTCTGTCCGCTGGAGCTCAATAACAGGTTCTTGCTTCGTCCTTTGATTGTAACATTACCTTCTTCATCCATCAAAGCTAAGTCGCCGGTATGCAACCAACCGTCCTTGTCGATGACTTCTTGAGTGGCTTCTTCGTTTTTGTAATAGCCCAGCATCACATTCGGGCCCTTACATACGATTTCACCAACAATATTTTCGGGATCAGATGACAATACCCGTACATCCATCCGTGGCACAGCCTTTCCGCAAGAACCCGGTTTGAACTTTCTCCAATCTTCGTAGCAGATAATCGGGCCACATTCCGTCATTCCATATCCAACCGTATAAGGGAAATCAATCATTTTCAAGAACTGTTCCACTTCTTGATTGAACGCTGCACCTCCTACGATGACTGCCTTGAAGTTTCCGCCAAATGCTTTAATCATCTCTTCGCGCACTGTTGCCTTTATCTTGTCATTGATAATAGGCACTTTCAGCAATATCTTCATCGCCGGAGTTTCTAACTTCGGAAGCACGCTTTTCTTGATTATCTTTTCGATGATGAGTGGTACGGCAACAATCAGACTGGGTTTCACTTCTTCAAAAGCCTGGAAGATAATCTTAGGGCTTGGCATACGGGTGAGGAAGTAGATGTGGCAACCTACGGAGAACTCATAAAGGAATTCAAAAGCCAATCCGTACATGTGTGCCATAGGAAGCATGGAAACGATTTTATCTCCGGCTTCCAGTTCCAACACTTCAAAAGCAAATTTGGTATTCGACCACAGACTGCGGTAGGGGAGCATTACTCCTTTGGAATAACTCGTTGTTCCCGAAGTATAATTGATAACTGCCAGTTCTTCCGGTTCGTCTTTGTGATAAGCGACATGCTCTTTACGGAAATTCTTCGGATATTTTTTGCCGAACATTTCGTTCAGATGTTCGCGTGCATACGTGAGTCGTTCGCTGCGTGACACTAATAGGGTAAAGTCGTTCATCATCAGGATACCTTCCAATAGCGGCATTGCCGACTCGTTCAGGTTTTCCCATACCATATCTCCTACAAGCAGTAATTTAGCTTCGGAGTGGTTGACGATATTATGTACGTTATCTGCTTTAAATTCATGGAGAATAGGTACAATAACGGCTCCATACGTCAGTGTGGCAAGGAAAGTAACTCCCCAGTGAGAGCTGTTTCTTCCACAAACGGCAATCTTGTCTCCCTTGCGGATTCCGCTTTCTTCAAAGATGATATGGAGTTTCTCGATTTTGCGAGCTACGTCTTTATACTGTAAAGTTGCACCTTTATAATCGGTCAGGGCATCCAAATCCCAATTATTCTTGATGCTATTCTCAATATAGGCTATAAAACTTTGTTCCATTGTTTTTGCACATTTGGTATTAAATTGTGCAAATATAGCAATTATATTAAGAATGAAGAATTAAGAGTGAAGAATTTTTGGAAATGGGGGAGAGAGTAGTGGGGGAATTTGTGTGGCGATACGTTATAAATACAATGGATGAGGCTTATAATTGAATAAATGGTGTTTATGGTTGGATAAATGATGCTTAGTTGGATGAAGGCTTATCACAAAAGGGATTAACTTATAATATAAAGATTGACTCGTAGTATAAAAAAGATTATGCTCATAGCTCAACAGATTATGCTTATAGCTAATTGGATTATCATTATAGCAAAACTGATTATCATTATAGCTAATTTAATTATCATTATAGCTAAAAAAAATATGCTATTAGCAAAAAACATTCAGCTAATAGCATATTTACAGTAACTTCATTTCTTATTTCAAGTACCATTCGTACATTCTTTGTACGCCTTCCTCGATTTCAATTTTGTGGTGCCAGCCCAGTGCATGCAGTTTTGAAGGATCGGTTAGCTTGCGCATTGTACCGTCCGGTTTGCTGCTGTCGAAGGTCAGTTTACCTTGATAACCTACTGTTTCAACGATCCGTTCGGCCAATTGGCGGATGGTGATTTCCTTACCGGTTCCGATGTTGATATGGCAGTTGCGGATATCTTTGCTACCTTCTTTATAGGTATCTTTAAAGTCCACATGCTCCATAACGAAGACACTGGCATCCGCCATTTCTTCGCTCCAGAGGAATTCGCGAAGAGGAGTACCCGTACCCCAGAGAGTGACCTCTGTTTCGCTGATTCCGTATTTTTTCAGAATAGCCAGAATATCTTCTTTCGAGCTGTCGCCGTTGACACCTTCCACCGGACGCTGGTTCATATCCTTGCGTACAGCTTCCCAGTTTCCTTCTTTCAGACAGTGTGCCAAATGAATCTTGCGAATCATGGCAGGCAATACATGGCTGCGTTCCAAATCGAAATTATCATTCGGGCCGTAAAGGTTTGTCGGCATCACGGCGATGTAGTTCGTTCCATATTGCAGATTGAAGCTCTCGCACATTTTCAGTCCGGCAATTTTGGCGATTGCATACGGCTCGTTGGTATATTCCAACGGTGAAGTAAGCAATACATCTTCTTTCATCGGCTGTTCGGCATCGCGTGGATAAATACACGTACTACCGAGGAAGAGCAACTTTTTCACGTTGTGACGGAAACTCTCTCCGATAATGTTCTGTTGAATCTGCAGATTCTTGTATATAAAGTCGGCACGGTAGATGCTGTTCGCCATGATACCACCCACAAAGGCAGCGGCAAGGAATACATATTCCGGCTGTTCTTCATCGAAGAATTTACGGACAGCCATTCCATCCAGCAGGTCAAGCTCTTTGTGCGTGCGGCCTATCAGATTGGTGTATCCTTTATCCTGCAAATTCTTCCAGATAGCAGATCCCACAAGTCCGCGGTGTCCTGCTATATATATCTTTGCATTCTTTTCCATTCTATCTTTTATTAGTTCACCACAGATTAACACAGATTTCCACAGAATTTTTTTATATCTATAATCTGTGGAAATCTGTGTTAATCTGTGGTGAAATGAAATTCATTTAATGTTTGGTAGCAATCATCCGCTTCACCTTTTCCATATCGTGGCGCACCATGATACTTACCAGTTCTTCGAATGATGTTTTGCATGGATCCCATCCTAACAATGTTTTTGCTTTAGTCGGGTCACCCAGCAGTTGTTCCACCTCTGACGGACGGAAATATTTAGGATCAACCTCTACCAAAGACTTTCCGGTAGCTACGTCGATACCTTTCTCATTCACGCCTTCACCTTCCCAACGAAGTTCGATGCCTGCTTCCTTGAATGCCAACGTTGCGAATTCGCGTACTGTGTGCATTTCTCCGGTAGCAATTACGAAATCTTCGGGAACGTCATGTTGCAGGATCAGCCACATACATTCGATGTAATCCTTGGCATATCCCCAGTCGCGACGTGCATCCAGATTACCCAGATACAGTTTGTCCTGTTCGCCCTGTGCGATACGTGCGGCAGCAAGCGAAATTTTACGGGTAACGAATGTCTCGCCACGGCGTTCGCTCTCGTGATTGAACAAGATTCCGTTTACGGCAAACATACCATAGCTTTCGCGGTAGTTTTTAGTAATCCAGAAACCATATTGTTTGGCTACCCCATATGGAGAACGGGGATAGAATGGAGTTGTCTCTTTTTGTGGAACTTCCTGCACTTTACCGAACAATTCGGAAGTAGAAGCCTGATAGATGCGGGTTTTCTTTTCCAGTCCCAGGATGCGTACCGCTTCGAGCATACGCAACGTACCGATAGCATCCGCTTCGGCTGTGTATTCCGGGACGTCGAATGAAACCTTCACGTGGCTTTGAGCAGCGAGATTGTAGATTTCATCCGGTTGCACCTGTTGAATAATACGAATTAACGAACTAGAATCTGTCATATCCCCATAATGCAGATTGATCGTACGTTTCTGTTTCATGTCGCGCACCCACTCGTCAAAATACAAATGTTCAATACGTCCTGTATTGAACGAAGAAGAACGACGGAGTATACCGTGTACTTCGTAACCTTTTTGCAATAGAAATTCGGCAAGATAAGAACCATCCTGCCCGGTGATGCCTGAAATTAGGGCTTTTTTCATACGCTATTATTTAATATAATTGAAAATGTGGGTGCAAATGTCGGCATTTTTTGTGAGCCAGCCAAGCTACTACCCAATTATTTTTCAGCACAGTCTTTCAGCACGGTTTTTCCCCATTATTTTGTCGATAATCAAAGCGATAGCTCCGTCGCCCGTCACGTTGCAGGCTGTGCCGAAACTGTCCATTGCGATGTAAAGCGCAATCATCAAAGCCTGTGCCGATTCGTCGAAGCCGAGCATGGATTGAAGAATTCCCAGAGAGGCCATGATAGCTCCGCCCGGAACTCCCGGAGCGGCTATCATTGTGATGCCCAGCATAAAGATAAATCCGGCAAACAAGGGGAAGTCGAACGGTATTCCTTGCATCATCATCAATGCCAGTGCGCAGGCTACGATTTTCAGTGTGCTGCCCGACAGATGAATGGTGGCGCAGAGCGGAATCACGAAACCGGCCACTTCGGCAGATACCCCGTTCTTTTTGGTCTGTTCCAGCGTTACAGGGATGGTGGCTGCCGAAGACTGTGTGCCCAATGCCGTGAAGTAAGCCGGCAGCATTTTATTAAGTAATTTAAACGGGTTTTTGTGTACAAACAATGCCGCGATGGAATACTGAAAAACTAACAGGAAGATGTGAAGAGCAAAGATGACTCCGATAATTTTAATAAACACCATCAGGATGGAATATACTTGTCCCGAATGTGTCATGTTGAGGAATATGCCAAAGATATAAAGGCAGAATGACTGCGCTAATCATTCGTACGATAATTTCCTGAAAATCACGTGCCACGTTTTTTAATGCGTCGCTGTTCAGTGACGCCAGTCCCAAGCCCAAGGTGAAGGCTAATACCAAGGCCGTCATGACGTTCATCAGCGGTGGGATGGAGACGGAGAAGTAGGGGAGGATTCCTTGTGCTTCGCTCACTTCTTCAAGCGGCGCTCCCGGTTCGATGAGTGACGGAAACACGGTGACTCCTGTGAAGTAGGAGAGGAATCCCGAAAACAGGGTGGCGAAATAAGCAATCAGAGCCGTCACGAGCAGCATTTTTCCTGCACCTTTTCCGATGTCGGCAATAGCCACCGTTACCAGTCCGACGATAATCAGCGGGATAGAGAAATTGAGAAACTCGCTGAAAATGCCGTTGAAAGTAACGAATATTCGCACTAGCGGAGCCGGGAAAAAAGTGCCGATGGCAATACCCAAAATGATGGCAATTACGATGCGTGCCAACAAACCGATTTTGATCTTCTTCATCCTTGATTTTATTTGTAGACCACAAAAATAATATTTTAATCTAAAATATTGCGAACAAATGTGCATTTCAACTGTTACTAAGATACAGAATATTCAAAATATATAAGTTATGGCAAATCAGAATAAGACAGATATCGGACTTATCGGCTTGGCTGTGATGGGCGAGAATCTTGCTTTAAACATGGAGAGTAAGGGGTGGCATGTATCGGTATATAACCGTACAGTTCCCGGAGTAGAGGAAGGAGTGGTAGATCGCTTTATGAATGGTCGTGCAAAAGGTAAAAACATCGAAGGATTCACAGATATAAAAGCATTTGTAGATTCGATAGCTATTCCCCGTAAGATAATGATGATGGTTCGTGCCGGAAGTCCGGTTGACGAATTGATGGATCAGCTGTTCCCGTTGCTTTCACCGGGAGACATTCTTATTGATGGTGGTAACTCCAATTACGAAGATACCAACCGCCGCGTCAAACTGGCGGAGTCGAAAGGATTTCTCTTCGTCGGTAGCGGAGTGTCCGGCGGTGAAGAAGGAGCCTTGAATGGAGCTTCTATCATGCCCGGCGGTTCGGAGAAAGCATGGCCGGAAGTGAAACCGATCCTTCAAAGCATTGCGGCAAAAGCACCGGACGGCACTCCCTGTTGCCAATGGGTAGGCCCTGCCGGATCGGGTCATTTTGTGAAGATGATTCACAACGGTATCGAATATGGTGATATGCAGCTGATCGCCGAAGCCTATTGGGTGATGAAAAAGTTGCTGGATCTGACCAATGAGGAAATGGCTGATGTCTTTGCCCGTTGGAACGAAGGCAAACTACGCAGCTACCTGATTGAAATCACCGCCAACATCCTGCGGCATAAAGACAAATCCGGAGGGTATCTGATTGATAAAATCTTGGATGCGGCCGGACAGAAAGGTACCGGCAAATGGTCGGTCATCAACGCTATGGAACTCGGCATGCCGTTGGGATTGATTGCCACAGCGGTATTCGAACGAAGCCTTTCTGCACAGAAAGACTTGCGTCATCTGGCTTCCAGACAATATCAGTGTCAACATACACAACCTATATATAATAAGGTGGAACTCGTAAAGAATATATTTTCTGCTCTTTATGCTTCCAAACTCGTCTCTTATGCTCAAGGATTCGCCGTGTTGCAACGTGCTTCCGACGCTTTCGACTGGCATCTCGACCTGGCTTCCATTGCCCGCATGTGGCGTGGGGGATGCATCATCCGCAGTATATTCCTGAACGACATTGCTGCCGCCTTCGAAGCCACCGACAAGCCTAAACACTTGTTGTTGGCTCCTTATTTTAAAGAAGAAATGAAAACGCTGCTTCCCGGATGGAAAAACCTGGTGGCGGAAGCCATGAAAGAAGAACTTCCTGTTCCTGCTTTCTCTTCTGCGCTGAACTATTTCTATTCGCTCACATCTGCCGATCTGCCCGCCAATCTTGTGCAGGCACAACGCGATTATTTCGGTGCGCACACTTTCGAGCGCAAAGACGAGTTGCGTGGACAGTTCTTCCACGAGAACTGGACAGGTCACGGAGGAGATACGAAATCGGGTACATATAATGTTTAAATAGAAAACAGTTTTGAAATGATAAATGGGAATTTGAAATGATAAATGGGAATTTAGCGGTTAAATGGGAATTTATCGGTTAAATGAGAATTTATCGGTTAAATGGGAATTTTGCAGTTAGGCTGAA
>OMEW01000963.1_pt1 | contig 12558 bp, 15 predicted proteins | sample 1645471 | NCBI WGS metagenome assembly OMEW01 (sample SAMEA103958126, study PRJEB25191) | human gut metagenome | reverse complement strand
CCGGTCTGAAGCTGATTTCTGAGGCCCCCTGGAAAACGCGTTCGCGGGCGGCGTGGAGGTGAATAAGTTCAGTCTGTCGGCCGGTAAAGTGCATCGTCATAACTGGCTTTATGATAATTTCAGTTATGCTACTGCATGGGGGCGCGGCTTTTGCAGTGAAATCCGTCCACAACTGTTTGCAACTTTATTTTTGGGCGGTCCGCGGCAAGCCCGTATAATGCGGGCACTGCGCTTTTGACGGGCGCAGCCTACATACATACCTTAAGGGGAAAGTTGTGTTCCTGATTTCCGATGCAATGGCCCAGACGGCCGATGCAGCAGCCGGCGGCGCCGGCGGTCTGCTCATGCAGATTGTTCCGATTGTTCTGATTTTCGTTGTTTTCTGGTTCTTCCTCATCCGTCCGCAGCAAAAGCGCCAGAAGGAACACATGAAGATGTGTTCGGCGCTCGCCAAGGGTGATGAGATCCTGACGCTCGGAGGCATTGCCGGCCGTATTGCGGATCTTAACGACCAGTACATCGTGATCGAAATCAGCCGCGTGGACGACAAGCCCGTGACGATTACGATGCAGCGCGGTGCCGTTCAGACGGTTCTGCCCAAGGGAACGATCAAGTCGATCTGATGCTTTTTTGCGGCGGCCGTTTTGAGCCGCCCAACAAAAAGCTCCCGCGTAAACGGGCGCCCTCCGACCACTGACGGCGGCAGGCGCCCTTTTCGCGTTTTACCGGCAGCGCGCGTGTAACGCCGTGTCTGCCTTTTTCCGTCAGTTTCCGTTGAGAACATTTTTAAGCTCCCGGCGGATTGTTTTAGTCTGTTTTCCTATGAACCGCTACGCTCTTTGGAAATACATCCTGATTGCCGTTGTGCTCATTGTGGCGGCGCTTTATACGCTCCCGAATTTCTACGGCGAATCGCCTGCCGTGCAGGTGAGTTCGGGTAAGTCCACCGTCAAAGTCGATGAGACGGTCCTTAAAAACGTGGAGAAGGCACTGGCCGATGCCAAGCTCACTCCCAACGGTGTTTTCTATGAGCAGGGCGCTCAGCAAAACACGGTGCGCGTGCGTTTTGATCCGACGCAGGGTGAAGAGCAGCTGCTCGCCCGCGAAGTGATTGAAAAGGCCCTGAACCCCGACAAAACCGATCCGGGCTATATCGTTGCGCCGAACCTTGTGCCCAATACGCCCTCGTGGCTTTTGAAAATCAACGCGCTTCCGATGTACCTCGGCCTTGACCTCCGGGGCGGCGTGCACTTTCTGCTGCAGGTTGATATGCGTACCGCGATTCAGAAGCGTGCGGAATCGACGGCTGCGGACTTAAGAACGCAGTTTCGTGACAAGCGCATCCGCCACGCATGGATCAGCCGTACCGGCAACACCATTGAGGTGCTCTTTAATGACGCTGAGGAGCGCGCCCGCGCCATGGACGTGATGCGTCAGACACAGCCCGATCTGTCGTTTCGTGAGGCTGACGAAGGTGGCAAACTCATGATCGTTGCGGAACTTTCGCAGAAAGCGATTCAAAACGTTCAGGAATACTCGTTAAAGCAGAATATCTCGACGCTGCACAACCGAATCAACGAGCTCGGCGTGGCCGAACCCGTGATCGCGCAGCAGGGCGCCGACCGTATTGTGGTGCAGCTCCCCGGTGTGCAGGATACCGCAAAGGCCAAGGACATCCTCGGCCGTACCGCCACGCTTGAAGTGCGTCTGGTGGACGATTCGCCCGAAGCCTATGCGCAGATGCAGCAGGGTAACGTCCCCTTCGGCGACGAAAAGTACATGGACCGCGAGGGCAGGCCCATTCTTGTGAAGCGCCGCGTGATTCTCACCGGTGAAAACTTAAACGACGCGCAGCCCGGGTTTGATTCGCAGACCCAGGAGCCCACGGTAAACCTCACGCTTGACAATAAGGGTGCCCGCATTTTCCGCGATGTGACGCGCGACAACGTCGGTAAGCGCATGGCCATCATCCTTTTTGAAAAGGGTAAGGGCGAAGTGGTGACCGCTCCCGTGATCCGTCAGGAAATCGGCGGCGGCCGTGTGCAGATTTCGGGCCGTATGACAACGATTGAAGCGACGGACACTGCACTGCTACTGCGTGCCGGGTCACTTGCTGCGCCCATGGAAATCGTGGAAGAACGTCTGATCGGGCCGAGCCTTGGTGCCGACAACATTGAAGCGGGTTTCCGCTCCACGCTCTACGGCTTTGCGGTGGTTGCGATCTTCATGATGCTCTACTACCAGGTCTTCGGTGTCGTAAGCGCGATTTCCCTTGTCTGCAACGTCATGTGCCTTATCGCCATCCTTTCGATGCTGCAGGCAACGCTCACGCTTCCCGGTATCGCGGCTATTGCGCTTACCTTGGGTATGGCAGTTGACGCAAACGTTCTGATTAACGAACGCGTACGTGAAGAACTGAGAGTCGGACGGACGCCGCAGCTCGCGATCAGCGAAGGTTACGATACGGCCTTTAATACGATTCTTGACTCCAACATTACGAGCTTGATCGCCGGTATCGCACTGTTGATTTTCGGTTCCGGCCCGGTGAGAGGCTTTGCCGTGGTGCACTGCCTGGGCATCATGACCTCGATCTTTACCTCGGTCACAGTTTCGCGCGCGATGATCAACCTCATCTACGGACGACAGAAGAAACTCGCCCGCGTGCATATCGGTCAGGTCTGGAAGCCCGACGCCGAGAAGGCGAAGGCTTAAGGGTGTAAACGGATTCGGAGTAAAAGAAAATGGAATTTTTCCGCATTCACAAAACCATTCCGTTTATGCGCTTTTCGCATATTCTGAATGCGATTTCGTTCATTTCCTTTGCGGTGGCGGTCTACTGGATCTTCGCGCACGGCCTGGCGTTTTCCATCGAATTCACGGGCGGTACGCAGGTTGTGGTGAATTACCCGCAGGCGGTGTCGGCTGAGGAAGTCCGGGGCCAGATTCAGCAGGGACTCAAGGTCGAAGCGGCCGTGCAGAATTACGGCACGGCGCGCGACCTGATGATCCGCCTTCCGATGAAGGCCGGTGAATCTTCGGGCCAGCAGGCGCAGGAACTCATGAAGGTGTTAAGCGCCAAAGACCCGGGCGTAAAGCTTCTTAACAACGAATACGTGGGGCCGCAGGTGGGTGAGGAACTCGCAACCGACGGCGCGACGGCGCTGCTTTTGGTTGTGATCGGCATCATGATCTACCTCGCGTTTCGTTTCGAATGGAAGTTTGCCGTCGCGGCGATCATCGCAAACCTGCACGACGTCATCATCGTCATCGGTATTTTTGCGATCATGCAGTGGGAGTTTTCACTGCCGGTGCTTGCGGCCGTGCTCGCGGTGCTCGGCTATTCCGTGAACGAATCGGTGATTATTTTCGACCGCGTGCGCGAGCACTTCCGCAAGATGCGCCGCACCTCAACGGTTGAGGTCATCAACTCCGCCATCACGGCAACGATTTCGCGAACGGTGATCACGCATACGTCAACGCTTGCCATGACGCTTTCGATGTTCTTCTTCGGGGGCCCGGCGCTGCACCACTTTTCGCTCGCGCTCACGATCGGCATCTGCCTTGGTATTTACTCCTCGGTCTTCGTGGCCGCAGCAATTGCCATGTACCTGGGTGTGAAGCGTGAAGACCTCGTGAAGCCCGTCAAAAAGGACGAAGTCCAGGAAATGGTACCGTAACGGGAAGGCCCAAAAAACTGACGCGGGTCAACCTGAAAACGCTGCCCTCGGGCGGCGTTTTCATCAGGCCCGGCAGTAAAAACGGTGAGGGAGGAAGTCCTGTGACCATAATGCAGGGAGAGGCTTGTTAATACGATAATACTATCGTGCATTGATTAACGATAGATATCGTGTAAAAATCCGGGTAACTCAAGAACGGATGCAGAAACTCCCGTCCCGGAAGAAGTAAGCTCCGCCATAACGATAAGGAAACCCCAGCATGAAAAATACGACCAAGCTTCTTAACTCCTACATCGCTTCCCTTCTGGTCTGGAACGTGAAGCTGCACAACATTCACTGGAATGTGACCGGTCATCTCTTTAAGCCAGTTCACGAATACACCGAAGCCCTCTACGACCGCGCCTTCGATGCCTACGATGATGTGGCTGAAATCCTCAAGATGCGCGATGAAAGCCCGGTGGCCACGCTCAAGGACTCCCTTGCTCAGTCCGTCATCAAGGAAGGGACCTTCAAGACGATCTGCTGCAGCGAAGCCGTGGCGATGATTGAAGCCGATATGAAGACGATGCAGAAGCTCGCTGCTGAAATCCGCGATGCAGCTGCTGAAAATGACGACTTCCAGGTTCAGGCTCAGTTTGAAGAATTCCTGAGCGGCTTTGCCAAGGATCTGTGGTTCATCCGCGCGATGCGCACCGACGCTGATGCCGCTTCCTGCGACACCAAGCCCGCTGCCAAGCGCGCCTGCCGCAAAGCGAAGTAATCAGAGAGTTTCTCCTCCTTGAGAACGAATCCCCGTTGGGTGTTGTCGCCGGCGGGGATTTTGCGTTTGACGAACCGGGTAATTGCCTCCGAATTCCCCTGCGAGGTAAAGCTTTTCGAGGTTGTTGCCTTCGCGGAGCACGCGCTTGGTGCGGTCTGTGAGAGCTTGGACTGTTCCGCTCCGGATCTCAAGACAGGCATCCGGCCGCGTGATGCGGTGATCCAGCAGGTGCGTCGGGCAACTGCCGGACGGAAACGGTCCTTCGGACAGGAGCGGGCTGCAGAGGTAGCACGAACTGCAGGGATGGCGGATTTCCGTTCTCAGAGAACGATCCCCGGGTAGAGCGTTTTCAGCGTCTCTTCCAGCACCGGCTGCACCATAATCGGCAGGTGCTTGTCCTCGGCCTGATGGTTTTTGAGAACCTTTTCGACGGTTTCCTTCCAGGCAGGAGGATATTCGCTTTCAGTCCAGTTGCCGCGGCCGCGCCCGAAGTGCGCGACGGCCAGATACAAAAGTACCGACTGCAGCATGAAGTCTTCAAGCGCCGCGTGACTCCAGGCGGCGGTCACGCCGTTTTGCTCCTTTTTGCGGCTGTACATATGAACGGCTCCGACGGCACCCGCGGCGCCGAGAATGGCGCCGATCAGTGCGCCCGTGCCGAGCGTGAGCCCCCCGGTCATGAGATCTGCGGAGAGGCCGCCCGCGGCCCCCGCGCCGATGGCACCCGCAAGCCCCGCCTTTGCTTCTTTACCGGCCGAAGCCTGATGCCAGGAGGCTTTGAGTCTCCCGAAAAGCTCTTTGGGTTCGACCTGACCGGTGAGGCCGTTTACAGCCAAAAGTTCTCGCGCGAGGGTATTAAAGTCGTCTTCTGCGCGGTGCACGAGTTCGGTCTGCGCTTTTTTGGCGGGGTCTCCCGTCATATCGGCGTTTTTAAAAAGCCCCACGGATTTGCCGAAAAGCCGCACGCGGTCCAGAAGCGAAATGTCCTCGACCTGCGCTTCATCGCTCACGCGGGCATTGATGAAGGCGCTCACGGCTTCCGCACTTTGGTAAAAGGCCTTTTTGCGGTGCTCGCGCCAGGCGGCCTTAAGTTCCGCGTAGGGCTTTTCATACACGGGAGGAAGTGCTTTGCCGATACTTTCAAAAAGGGCAAACTCCTGCACCCAGCAGCGGGCAAAGGCGTCCATGGCAAGAACATCTTTGACGATATCGCAGCCTTTTAACGCATCCTTCCAGCGCTGCACTTCAAGCCTTTCTTCGCGAGCGGGCTTTGGTTCGCCCATCTGGTTTAAAAGCACGATGACGGGCTTGCCGATCCACTTCAGAATCTTCATTTCCGCGGCGACGTAGGGAGCGGCCTCGGGCAGCTGTGCGGCGTTGACGAGGTAGAGAACGACGTCGGTGATGTCTCTGACGTGTAAAAGTGCCTTTTGGTTGAGCCATTGCGACTTGTTGGCAACACGGTCCCAGACTTCACCCAAAAACCAGCCCAGGGGGTTGCTGCGCGCCTCAAGGCGCTTGGCAAGATTCACGGAATTACCGAACCCCGGTGTATCCCAGAGAATGAGCCGTGCGCCGGAAGGAACGTCAATTAAGGGGTAGGGGTCTGCGGTCACCGTCACGTGCGCGCGGTCGGCAATCTCGCCGATATCGCGGTTTAAGAGGGTGCGCGCCAGCGTCGTCTTGCCGATGTTGGTGTGGCTCACGATGCTGAGGTTGATCGTGGCGTCATGAATCTCAGTGGTCATGGCTTTATGCCTTGGATGTAATCAGCGCCCGGCCGGCGGCCTGGGTGCGAAGCTTCTGAACGATGCCGGCAGCGGTATCGGCCCCTGTGAGCGTATAGGCGCGCACCTGATGCGCTTCGCAGAAGGTCTGCCAGGCTTTTTCACGCTCCCGGACGCGTTCCGGATAGCGCGCAAACGTGAGCGAAAATTCGGCGGCATCAATGATGACCACAAAGGCGGTTTTATCCTCAGGGCACTGGTCTTTGAGAATCTCAAGGCCCTGTCCGTGCACGTCGTCTTCGGGGGCGGCATCAAGCCACACAAGCACAATCGTTTTGCGCCCGTCAGCGGCGTCAGCCGCCGTTTCGGGAATCAGGAGCGCTTCGTTATCAAAGTCCACGGGCACAAGGACAATGCCTTTTTTATCCGGCCAGGCGGCTTCAAAGGCTTTGAGTGCCGTACCCTGCCGGTCAATCAGGGGTTGCGGCGCAAGAATCACGGTGCGACCGAGCGCCGCATCCTGCCGGCACTGACTTAAGACCGTTTCATAGTAGGTGTCGTTGAGCGTGACCGGTACCGCGGCGCGGAATTTTTTAATGCGGTGCCGTGCAAGAAACGCCAAGAAAAGGCGCGGAATGACGATCACGACCGCCGTGATCACCATGAGGCGGATGAGCCACGGAGCGGCTGTTGCGGGTTCCTTAAGGTAAGCAAGGCGGTCTGAGCGCATGGCTTCGACCATGTCAACGTCGGGGATCGCGGGAAGGCCCCCGACGGCCGGAATAAGTCCGAAGGTGTGATCAAGAAAGGCTTTGACGGCAGCGGGGTTATCTGCGAGCCACGTGCTTTCCCAGCCCGCCCAGTAGGCCGTGCCGAAGCCTCTTACCAAAAGGCTTACGGTAAGGCCGAGCGCAAAAAAGAGCGCCGCGGCGTGCAGAAGTTCCGAGACCGTGTAACGCACCAGGGGCGCCGTGACGGAGAGCCACATCTTGAGAAACGCTCCTTTCCAGCCGCGGTGAAGCCCGGCAAAGGAAAAGCCGGAAGCAAGACGCACAAGCGTTGTGCGCAACGGGAGGTTTACCTGCCCGTCAATCTTGCGTCCTAAAAGTCCCACGACCCCCAAAAGCAACAGGACGTAAATCAGAAGGTTCCAGACAATCACCGTCCAGTACGGGGGCGAGAGGAGATTGACGATGCGCGCGGGACTGGCGATTCGGTCAAACAGGGCGCCGGCGAAAAAGGCGGCGATGACGAAAAGTACGCCAAGCGTTCTCGCTAAAAGCGCGCGCGTTGCCACGTCGGTTTTAAGGCCCTTGTCTTTGGCGGCCGCAAGCACCCGCCGGGCGCGCTCTGCTAAAAGCTCTGCGGCGGTGGCTTTTTCTCCGAGCGCGTGCGCGGCCTTCAGGCCCGCTTCGGCAAAGTCAGCGGAGGAAAGGCCCTTGACGCCCTCCCGGGCGGCGCTTTCTTCAAGCGAGCGCACGAGAAGCACGCACTTGGCGTCTTCAATCGGCATTTTTGCCGTCGGAATTTTCTTTTTCTCTGCCATTGCCGGGCCGCCGGGGTTGATCTCGATGCAAAGCATTGTACAAAGGCGGCGGGCAAAGGGGCTCTCAGAAACACCCTTTGTGCGGTAACAGAGTGTGCGTTTTACGGGGTTGTCTGCGCGGCTTTGACGATCGCAAGGAGCTTTTCGGCTGCCGCCTTGGGATCGGGTTGCCCGCAGACGGCGGACACGACCGCAATGCCGTCCGTGCCCGAGGCGACGATGTCGGCTACATTAAAGGCCTTGATGCCGCCGATTGCCACCGTCGGCAGCCTTGCCGCACGGGTGATCGCCTGAAGTCCATCCAACCCGCAGGCGGGTTCGGCATCCGTCTTGGTGGGGGTCGCAAAGACCGGGCCCACGCCGAAGTAGTCGATGGGCGTCGTGTCGGCGGCCGTCAGTTCCGCAAGGGTGGTGACGGAAAGCCCCAGAATGCGGTCACCTCCGACAATCGCGCGTGCGTCTTCGGGCGTCAGATCCCTTTGGCCCACGTGAAGACCGTCGGCATTTACAGCAAGGCAGACGTCTGCATCGTCGTCCACAATCAGGGGGACGTGATACGGAGCAAGCACTGTTTTCAGCGCCCTGCCGCACTCAACGAGCTGCCGCTTTTTCCAGCCCGGGGCCCGTAACTGTACGACGGTGGCGCCGCCCGCGCACGCGGCGCGCGCCGTTTCAATCATGCCGTCTTCCCCGCCGCAGAGCACGGGGTCGAGCACAAGGTAAAGCGAAAGATCGATGGGGTGTGTGGAAGGCATAGGGGCGGCGTTTTAAAAAAGGGCGTGCCGGAAAAGCATGCCCTTTGCGAACGATTAATAGAAGTCCTTGGCCTGCAGAAGCTGCAGTGCGTCGATGTAGGCGGTCCTAAAGCTTCCCGGGCCCGAGGAGACGCCCGCGGCCTGCTCTGCGGCGCGTTTGGCTAAAGCACAGGCAGCGGCCGCGGCCTCAAGGGGGTGCTCGGTTTTGGCGATAAAGGCTGCGACAAGCGCCGAGAGCGAGCAGCCCGTGCCCACCACAAGCGTTGCCTTACGGTTGCCGCCCGTGACGTAAAGCGTGGTGCGGCCGTCGGTGATGTAGTCGGTTTCGCCGGTGACGCAGACGATGCACGCGCGCGTTGCGGCCAGATTTTGGGCGGCCGAAAGCGCCGCGTCGCTGGAATCCGTGGAGTCCACACCCTTGCCGCCCTTACCGGCGCCCGCCAAGGCCATGATTTCAGAGGCGTTGCCGCGGATTACCGTGGGTTTGAGTTCCAGGAGGCCGTTAATCATGCGGTCGCGCCATGGGATAAGGCCGGCGGCCACGGGGTCTAAAACCCAGGGAACGCCCGCGCGGTTGGCGGCGTCAACGGCCAAGTGCATCACTTCAGCCTGCTCAAGCGTTAAGGTGCCGACGTTCACAAGGAGCGCTGAGGCAATACGCACGAAGGAACTCACTTCTTCCTTGGCAATGATCATCGCGGGAGATGCGCCCGCACTAAGAAGGACGTTGGCGGTAATTTCCTGCACGACCTGATTGGTGAGACAGTGCACCAGGGGCACTGTCTGACGCAGGTGAAAAAGGTGCGCAGCCGTTGTTTCCGGATCAAGGCGCTTGGGAGGAAGGGGGTTTGTGGACACAGTGTGGTCTCCGGAGAGAATCGTTTAAATAAAGGCCCGTACGAGCATGTAGGTTGCCAGGCACAAAAGCAGGCACGCAAAAATCCGCTTTAAGGGCTTGGTGTCAATGCTGTGGGCGGTTTTGGCACCTAAAGGGGCGGTGAGAACGCTCATGGCGGCAACAGAAAGAAGTGCCGGCCAGTGAATGTAGCCCAGCATGTGCTCGGTTCCGGCAAGTTCAGGATTGCCCCAGCCCGCCCAGATGTAGGAAAGGGTTCCTGCAAACGCGATGGGGAAACCGAGCGCAGCAGAGGTCCCCACGGCTTTATGCATCGGGACGTTGCACCAGACCATAAAGGGTACGGAAATAAAGCCCCCGCCGGCGCCGACCAGAGACGATACGGCGCCGATCCCGGTGCCCGCACCGAAAAGCCCCGGCGCAGCCGGAAGCTGCCGGGTGGGCTTGGGTTTTGCGTTAAGAAACATTTTGAGTGCTGAAAAGCCCACAAACGCCGCAAAGACAATCGAAATCCAGAAGGTGGGCAAAAGGCTCGAAATCTTGGCGCCTAACGCCGCGCCCACCAAAATCCCGGGCGCAAGCCACAGAACCACCTTCCAGAGCACCGCGCCGCGGCTGTTGTGCGCTCTCACGGAAGAAAGTGACGTAAAAAGAATCGTGGAAAGGGAGGCAATCGCAGCGTGCACGACGACTGCGTCAGGCACGCCCGCCATCGACAAAATAAGCGTCAGAAAGGGGGTGAGGACCATGCCCCCGCCGATTCCGAGCAGGCCCGCGAGGTACCCCGTGCAGGCCCCGAGCACCAAAAGGGCGGCAATGAGTTCAAGCGACATTGCGGGCGTTTTTAACGAGGTGATCCATGATGTAGCGCCAGTGATGTTCCTCAACGGGCGTTATGGAGAGGCGGTTGCCGCGGGAAAGCACGAGCATGTCCTCAAGTTCCGGGGTGGCTCTTAAGACGGAGAGCGGAATCGGGTCGATACGCGTGACGGCTTTCACGTCCAGCGCGAGCCACCGCGGCTTTTCGTGCGTGCTTTTGGCATCAAAGTATTCGCTGGCGGGATCAAACTGCAGGCTGTCGGGGTAGGTTTCCGAGGCAATTTCGGCAATGCCTGCGATACCGGGTTCGGCACAGCTTGAGTGGTAGAAAAGCACGCCGTCACCCACCGTCATTTTGTCGCGCATGAAGTTGCGGGCCTGGTAGTTGCGGATACCCCACCAGGAGACTTTGTGCTCGGGCAGGCCGCAGACATACTCAAAACTGCATTCCCCCGGTTCGCTTTTCATCAGCCAGTACATAACGCTTAACCCATGTCGGAATTTGAAAAAAGAAAAACCCCGCACAGTGTTTCGGGCTACGTCGCCTAGACCGAAAGTCCAGGTGGCCGCGGTCGGAGCGGAAATCGGACCAGGCAACGCGTGCCCGGTGCACTATCGGCTCTCTGACTTAAGCGGCCTTGCACACAGTGCATAGGTTAGGAACATTGGAGCCCTTATTGAAACACCCGCAGGGTAAGGTCATTATAGGCAAATGTGGCTTATCCCAACGTGATGCCGTTCGAAAAAAGAGCGGGGGAGAGCGGAGGGAGAAACGCGAATCGTGGCAAAAAAGGACCTGACCGGAAGGGCTTAGGCGTGCGGCACTGGAGAGTGACGGCTCCGAGTCCCGACTGTGGTTTCTCAGGGGAAAAGTGCTGTTTGGACGGAGAATGCCGGGCGTGGAAAGGAAAACACCCGCACAGAAGACAAAACCTTCTCGCGGGTGTTCTTTGGGACAGCCTTCAGAAGGCTGTCAGTCTTTTTTCAGAGCGGCTTCGCAGCGCGAGCGCAGTCCGAGCATCCGTTCGGCGCAGGCTGCGTCCTCGGGATTTTCGCCGAGGCGTCCGGAAATCGAATCAAAGGCGATTTCCAGAGCCGCCGTCACGGCAAGGCGCTCAGCCGTGAGCGTCGTGTCGGCGGTGTGCAGCCGCTGAGCTCTGGAATTGATCAGATCAGCGGCCGCCTGCAGTGTTGCGCTGTCATCTTCGGACACATTGAAGAGGTAGTCGCGGCCGAGAATTTTTAGCGTCATGCGGGGCATGGATCAACTCCCGAAATTGGGTTTAGGCGCGGGGCAGTTCGGATTCAAGACCGGCAACGAGTTTGCTGATGCGGTCTTCGACAGCGCTGCCGTCGGCTTTGAGCTGCGCGATCTCGGCGTCCTTGCGCGCGAGTTCCTCGCGCAGCGTTTCAAGTTCCTTCTTGGCGTCCGCGTAGGCCGTAAGAAGCTGAAGAACGGAGTTTTCCAACTGATCAAGTTGTTCTTTCATGACTGATTTTTTCCTGCTGGTAAAAAGTTCCCTTGGAAAAAGCGCCGGCTTTTTCCGTCGGGCGTAATGGTATCAAAGCGTAATGCCGAGGACATCAGCCATGCTGAAAAGTCCCGTGCGTTTTTCTGTAACAAAGCGTGCTGCCTCCAGAGCTCCTGCGGCGTAACCCGCGCGGGAACCTGAGCGGTGCGTGATTTCAATGCGCTCACCGGGCCCGGCAAAGATCACGGTGTGGTCTCCCACAACGTCACCGCCCCTGAGTGCGGCAAACCCGATCGTTCGTCCTCAAACTTAACGCCGCGCGCTTTGGCGGCAACGCGCCCCATTTCAAGCGCGGTGCCCGAAGGGGCATCCACCTTTTTGGCGTGATGCATCTCAACGATTTCGCAGTCGTAGTCGGCAAGGACACGGGCGGCTTCGGCAACAAGCTTAAAGACGGCGTTCACACCCTTACTCATGTTCGGGGCAAAGACAACGGCAATCTCTTCGCCTGCAGCGCCGATTGCGGCTTTTTCCTCGGGGCTGAAACCCGTGGTTCCGATCACAATGGGTTTTTTAAGTTTCCGGCAAAGCGCAAGGTAGGCCATCGTGCCCGCTGGACGCGTGAAGTCAATCACCACGTCACTCACGGAAAACGCTTTTTCGGCGTCATCGGTGTAGGTGAGCTTTGTGCCGGGAACGGGCTGCCCCAGAGAAGCGCTTTCAGAAGGGACAAGCGCCGCGGCAACCGTGATGTCAGAAGCGGCCGCTACCGCCTCAAGGATCATTTTCCCCATGCGGCCGTCAGCACCCGTGACGGTAATGGAAATCGGTGTCATAGTTTTTGTGTTGTTTCCTTAGGGGGCCGGATTAAAGTCGGTTTCATGCCCGAGGATCATTTCGTCGGCCTGCCTTTCGGTGGGAAGCGCCTTGTGTTCGGCCTTGGTCA
>OMEW01000943.1_pt1 | contig 12854 bp, 10 predicted proteins | sample 1645471 | NCBI WGS metagenome assembly OMEW01 (sample SAMEA103958126, study PRJEB25191) | human gut metagenome | reverse complement strand
TCCAAGCTTACCTCTCCCAAGCCTATCCGGACGCATACATCAAATTGAAAAGATATAATCTGATGTTCAAGAAATATCCCATAGAGGCGCAATTTCTGGGTCCCGATCCTGCCATCCTGCACCAACTGGCCGACAGCGCCCGCGCCATCATGGAAAGGACTCCGGAAGTCTGCCTCATCACCACCGACTGGGAACCTCAAGTACCCGTACTGACCATCGAATACGACCAGCCGTCCGCCCGTGCCCTCGGCCTGAGCCGTAATGATGTCAGCCTTTCCCTGCTCACAGCCACCGGAGGCATTCCTATCGGCTCTTTCTACGAAGGTATCCACAAAAACAACATCTACCTGAAATGCCTCGACGAGAAAGGAGAACCGATAGAGGACCTGGGCAACGCACAAGTCTTCTCGTCTCTGCCTTCCCTGAACGGACTGTTGAACGAGGAAACCATGGTGAAGCTGAAAGCCGGCACACTTTCGAAAGAAGATTTGGTGGAAAGCATCATGGGAAGCACACCGCTGAAACAAATCAGCAAAGAGATTGATATCCGGTGGGAAGATCCGGTAGTTCCCCGTTACAACGGGCAGAGAAGCCAGCGGGCACAATGTTCGCCCGCACCCGGCATTGAAACGGAAAAAGCACGTCTTGCCATCGCGGAACAGATAGAAAACATACCATTACCCGAAGGTTATTCACTGGTATGGCAAGGAGAAAAGATAGCCAGCGACCAGTCCATGAAGTACCTGTTCCAAAATTTCCCGTTAGCCATCATTCTGATGATTGCCATCCTCATCATGCTGTTCAAAGATTATCGCAAACCCATCATCATCTTCTGCTGTATTCCGATGATATTTGTAGGGGTGGTAGCGGTCATGCTGCTCACAGGAAAAGTCTTCAATTTCGTGGCTATTGTAGGCACATTGGGATTGATCGGCATGCTGATTAAAAACGGTATTGTGCTGATGGATGAAATCACCCTTCAGATCAATGAAGGAGTAGAACCGATCACCGCACTGATAGACAGTTCCCAAAGCCGTCTCCGCCCGGTCATGATGGCCTCGCTGACAACGATTCTGGGTATGATTCCCTTGCTGTCCGATGCCATGTTCGGTTCCTTGGCGGCAGCTATCATGGGTGGATTGCTGTGCAGCACACTGATCACGCTGCTCTTTATCCCTATATTATATGCCTTGTTCTTCAAGATAAAAAACAATTGATTCATTTCACTGACATACAAAACCGAGAATAAATGAAAAAGACAATGATACTCCCCCTCTGCTGTCTGCTGTGGCATCTTGCCACCCCCGCATGGGCACAGGAAACACTGAGTCTGAAAGAGTGCCGCGAAATGGCATTAAAATACAACAAGGAAATGGCGGCTTCCGTGAAACAGACGGAAAGTGCCCGTTATACTGCCAAGAGTTACAAAGGGAACTTCTTCCCCAACTTCACCGTCAGCGGAACAGGACTTTACAGTAATGCCGACGGTAGTTACGGCATAGCCGGAGGCAACCTGCCCGTCTTTCTGCCCGATGGAACAGGACAGTTCAATCCGGGACAACCCGCAGGCTTTGCCTACTTCCCCGGCATTAACCTGGACTATAAAATAGGATGGGTCTATATGGGCGGTGTGCAAATGGAACAGCCCCTCTACATGGGCGGTAAAATCCGTGCCGCCTACAAAATGTCCTTGCTGGGCAAAGAAATGGCACAAATGAATGAAAATCTGACCGCAACAGAAGTCATTCAGAAAACAGATCAGGCATACGCTCTGGTAGTAAAAGCAAAGGAGATGAAAACAGTAGCCGATGCATACCACGCTGTATTGACGGAATTAAAAAATAACGTAGAGAGTGCTTACAAACATGGACTTAAACCTCAGAATGATGTATTGAAAGTACAAGTAAAGCTGAATGAAAGCGAGCTAGGTATCCGAAAAGCCGAGAATGCTCTCCGCCTGGCTACCATGAACCTCTGCCACCTGATAGGGAAACCACTGACCACACAAATTCATGTTTCCGGAGATTTCCCGGAGATAGAGAAAGACCTGGAAGTACAGGTACTGGATATCACCCGCCGTCCGGAATACGGAATACTGGACAAACAAGTGGCGATAGCCCGCCAGCAGGTGAAACTGAACCGCAGTGAACTGCTTCCCAAAGTAGGGATCAAAGGCTCATATGACTATGTACATGGTTTGGAACTGAACAACAAGAATTTCCTGGACGATGCCAGTTTCTCTGTCCTGCTGAATGTAAGCATCCCCTTGTTCCATTTCGGAGAACGCAGCAACAAAGTACGTGCAGCCAAAGCCAAACTGGAACAGACCCGCCTTCAACAACAAAACCTGAACGAGCAAATGTTACTGGAACTGACCCAAGCCGCCAACAATCTGGACGAAGCAAAGCTGGAAAGCGAACTTGCCGACCGTTCCCTGCAACAGGCGGAAGAGAACAGGCGTGTCAGCAAAAGCCAGTACGAAGTAGGTCTGGAAACACTCTCCGACCATTTGGAAGCCCAAGCGTTATGGCAACAGGCTTACGAAACGAAAGTTGACGCCCGTTTCCAACTTTATCTGAACTACGTGGCCTATCTGAAAGCGGCGGGGGTCTTGCATGACAAGCTGTAAGTCTCTTGTTCCGAGTTCAGATTGAGTACAAATACAAGCAATCCCTCCTTCTCCGGAGTTTTATAAATGTGCTGCCACTGCTACCACCCACTCTACTGAAACCACCATGAACAAGGTGTTTCAACGGGTGGTGGCAGCACATTTTTTTATGGGTAAAAAGTGCTGCCACCACCACTTTCCCTCTCTTTTTATTCCCAAACGGATAAAAAAGGGGCTATACTTCGGCTATACCTTCCTGCTTGCGCAGCACATACACCGCATGAGAATGCTTTCCTTCTTTGTCCAATCTCTTCTCCTCATACCAAGCCTTCAGCTCGTAGGCCGCCGTAGTGCGCGCCACCCCCAACCATTCCGAATAGGCCAGACGTGTAATGGAACCGTGTTCCTTCAAATAAGCTTCCAGCAATTTCCAACGCTCCTCTTTAGTATACTTCTTCCCCGTAGGCAGGAAGCCGAACTCGGCACGGAGGATGTCTGTTTCCTGCCGCACCCGCTTCACCAGTTCCGGCACCGGACGGAAGTTCACCTTCTTTATCCTCACGGATGCCGCACGTATCTCTTTCCGGTCTGTCACCTCACGCGAAGACAAGGCAAGAGAGAACGTACCCAGTCCGTCCAGCCGCACATTTTTCCCTTGCCGCAAATGGGATACAACCATATCGGCCACCTCCTGTAGCACTCCCACCACACAGCCCGCCGAATATGCGCTATGCTTGGACAACTCCTTCACTATGTGATCGGTAGTAATCGTTTCCTTCACCACTACCGCCGGATAAAGCACCGGCTTGCCGTCCTTTTCCTTGAAAGGGTTGGCCTTGAAATCATATTTTATATCCATCATTAAAAGATTTGATCTGTATCCGCAAGCCCTTTCTGCTCTATGGTTAAGGGTTCTCTTCCTTTTGTATTCTATCTCCATAAGCTTTGGACTTAACTCCAAAGGCTATGGAGTTATCTCCAAAGCTTATGGAGTCAACTCCGCAACCTATGGAGATAGAACACATCTGGACAAAAGTACTTAATCTTTAGGGGAAAAAGGCTTAATATAACGGAAAAGATGGATTAAGGAGAAAAATAATCAGGTAGTTGGCCCTTTCTTAAAAAACAGAATGAATAAACAAAAGGATACGAAGTGATTTGATGTACACGGAAAGCAATGAAAACATTGTCTGATATAAACAGAACCGTTATAACCAATCATCTGAAAATATATTTGATATATATAAGTTAGAAAAAGAAGTCCTATGCGCAAAATCGACACTTGCAACAAAACTCTTACTGCCTTTTTGCCACATATCACTTTTTTATCGTATTTTTGTGTTGGCAACAAACTAATACCCATAATACACAGACTGATGAAAACCACCATTTTACTTGGCTTATTATTAACTCTTACAGCTTCATGCAAACACCATTCCAACCCCGTAACTACCGAAGAAAACTTCCACACCCAAGAAGCCAACCGTCTGGTAGCAGAAGCGAGGAACCTATGGTTGCCTCCTTTAGACAGCACTTTCTTCTTTAATGACAGTGAACATATATCTATAAACGACAAGGAAATATGGGCCAAACTTGACAGCGCGTTAGCCATTGACCCTACCAATATAAAAGTATATGTGGGAAGAATCAGTTATTTATCAGCCTGCAAAAAGTACCATGAGATTCTGTCTGTACTCCGGCAAGCTGAAAAACAATCCACCCTCAATGCCGACTTATGGTCAATGAAAGCGATGTTTGAAGATTATTTCGGAGACAGCCTTACCGCCCAAAAAAATTATCGGTCTGCCGATTCCGCCTATGCCATCCTCATAAAAGAATATGCTACAGACAGCCTCAGGTATGCCGGTTCCCGCATCAACCGCGCACTGAACATGGCATTGATGACTGATAATATTGCGGTTCTTAAAGAAGAGGTGGAACTCGCTAAAAAGATATTTCCTGAGACATGGAAAGGACTTGACACGAATGTTTACGGGAAAAACAAAAAAGACTTTTTCGACAAATGCTTTAACGTCCGCAAAAAGTAATCCTGCCTGCTACATTAAGAAAATTACTAAATCATTGCATTTGAAAGAACAGACCTGTAATACCAACTTTCAATACAAAGATTTTTATAGCACAAAGGTGTAACTTTCTCCCCTTTCTGCCGACTAACCTTTGGAATCTTGCTTTATGTTTTGGCTCTAAACTTTATCGGAATTATAAAACTGGAAAAAAATAAAGAAAGAAATCTGGAAGAACAAATAAGGAATGTACTCCAATACAAAAAGTTATTTCATTGGGGCTATATTACAGGATACCCAATTGTTACCATATTCCTCGGTGTATTTTTTTATAATTACCATCAATGGTGGATGGTATTGACCATATCTATCTTGATGCTGATGGCTATTCTGACTGACTATTTCCTCTTCCATTATGTATCTGACAGAATTAAAGAGCTGACACGGGTGAACAAAGAGTTGGCAGAACTGAAAGAGGAGCATAAAGAATAATTTTTCACTCCATTATGAGGGTACTTAACCGGATATTTTATTCCTTTGTACCCTCAACTAGAATAAAAAAGCACTTTATGTTTCAGCTGTATCTGCTGCTTCGTTTAAAAAATTTTGGAAGGATAGTCATAGAACTGGGCATCTTCAGAATAGTCTTCCTTACCATCTTAACGGTGGCTGCCATCATGATATTGTTCTTGGCAGAAAACCGTTTCGTTATTCCTGTGGTATGCGTTCTCTTATTGGCCAGCTATCATAATTATAGAAAAGATAAAGAGTTTCTACACACTTTAACGTCCCATCTTCCAGTCTTCCTGATCAAAGAGTATACTTTAATCACATTGCCATTTGCGGGAATGGAAATGATAAAAGGGCGATTTACAGAAGCTATCGGTTTATGGCTGTTCGCCACGTTATTGCCTTTCCTGAAAGAAATGAAGCTGGAACACAAACCTATCCGCTTACCTTTTCTCTACAAAGGAAGTTATGAATATATACGGATGTTCCGCCAATCTTTCTGGATATATGCCCTACTCTTGCTTTTTTCCATAGCAGGAACCGTACACGGAAATATAAAAATAGACAAAGTGTGTGTCGTTCTATGGGGATTGATACAGGCGTCAGGCTATCTGCAACCAATGGACACCGGATATCTTCTTCATTTCAAAAATTTCAAGACTTTATGCCGTTTCCAATCGAAAAGTATCGCATGGAATGTTTTCATCACCTCCATTCCTTTCGGCTTAGCACTTATAGCATCTACCTATGACCAAGATGAAATCCTCTTTTTCTTATCTTATTATATCGCCACCTTGATTTATGCCATTGGCATCAGTATGTTGCGCCATATCATCCCATCCCCCCTATTGCTGTTTATTGTGCAATTAAGTATATTGATGCCTTTTTATTTAGGTTCTCTTTTTGTTCCGTTTCTTTTAATACCCGGCATGGCTCTTACCACATTGTTGAGCTGCCAGACACGCAAACATTTAAAAAGATTACTATGATAGAAGTGAATGATTTACATAAAAAATTCGGTAAAGTCAAAGTATTAAACGGGATTCATTTAGAATATCACCCTGGAAAAATATATGGTTTGGTGGGTGAGAATGGTGCCGGAAAGACTACTTTATTCAACTGCATGACGGGAATCTATGATTATACTGGAAGCATAACCAAAAGCAAAACTTTAAAAGCAGGTTATCTGTCTGCATCCAACTTCTTTTATTCCCAAATCACGGGTCTTGAATACTTGGAATTCTGTATGAAGGCCAAAGGTCTGCCGGTCAGTACACTCACCATTCAACATTTAAATGAAATTTTCCAACTGCCCCTTGACAGGTATGCTGCCGAATATTCTACCGGAATGAAAAAGAAACTGGGATTTATGGCATTATTGTTGCAAGACAATGACGTATTTATTCTTGACGAGCCGTTCAATGGGGTGGACTTGAAGGGATGTATCCTGATGAAAAGACTCATCCGGCAACTGAAAGCAAAAGAAAAGACGGTGATAATTTCCTCACATCTCATTGCCTCGCTAAGGGAAATATGTGATATTATCCACTATCTGAACGAAGGGGGTATTTACAAAGAATACCATGAAGAAACAACAGAAGAGATAGAAGAGGATATATTATGCAACACTAAAAAGATACAGTCCACCTCATACTTTCAGTAAAACACACAGCACTGTCCTTACATGAAAGCTACAAGTTTAACTCCATCCCAATTCTTTTTCACCACTGATATTGCACAGATACCATAAATTCGCGGGGACGAAGTTTTACCCAAGAAGTATAATTCTGCACAGCAGAATAAAGAGTATAACGATATTGTTCCTTATTAAACAGATTCATAGCAGAAGCGGTAAACCTCCATTTTCCGGATTTATGTATCAATGAAACATCTGCAAGCCAAGTATTCAGATGCTGGTCCTTGCTTAAATCATTATAAAAATGCTCTCCGGATAACCGGAAGTCCGTATCATGAAATCCCAAACTGAGAGTCAGCCGTTGAGCTACATCCCATAAAGGGTCTAAACGGGTATCCTTTCCTATTCCGGAACCCCCACAACTGACCGTCGCTTTGTATTCAACCTCAAAAAGTGCAGAAGGGGCCCACACAATTTTAGGTTCGACGCGCAGATAGTCATACCTGTAATTCTGAACGATATTTTCATTCAACTGTTTACCTTCATTGCGTGCTAAAGTCAGTTCCAGAGAAGTCTTCAAATTCCAGTCATATACCCCTTTCGACCCTATGGTATTCAAGGCGTAACTATAAGAGGAATGATTTCTTTCCACAGACGAAAGATAAAAATTACCGTCCTTATAATTACGTTCTGCCATCAGATTATAACGATTGTGGGAATAGGAAGCTGATAAAGTCCAGAAAAATTCCTTGACAGTATTTTTGTATTCCAGATAGCAGGTATAAAGTTGCCGGACGGTTACAGCTACTTTTCCCGTGTGTTTCACCACAGTACGATAATCTTCACGATAATGGAAAGGATAGATATCCTGTATTCCTCCTTCACTCTCGTCCAGGCTGCCTGATAAGGACATTTTCCAACGGGGACTAAACTTATAGCGAAAATAAAGGGAGGGAGCGGCATAAAAACGGGAATAAGATTGCTTTGGAAGACGATTCCACCAGACAGTGGCAGCAGCGGTGAGTAAAAAATCAGTCCTCTCCCATTCTATACGGGGAATAGTATAGAAGGAATAACGAGGAGCAGAGTAACTATTCTCCTGTCTCACCGAAGAAAGTTCGCCACGAAAACCACCTGTAAGCTGGTAATTCACTCCATTCTTTTTCCGCATCCCATAAAGGGCGTTATCCGTGTAGGCATTGTCGATGTTCATTTCTTCATATTCCGTAGGGATAGACTCATATGTCTGTCCGGTGACAGTTCGATATGTGTTTTCGTTAATGTTATCAAGCAAATTCAATTCGTCCCTACGGTGGATGCAGGTGGCAATCAGTCTGTTATCGGCAGATGACACGGGCAGGTTGCGGTGAATCACTGTCAGTAAAGCAGGAAAATGGGTGTAACGGATATACGACCGGATTCCCCAGGTGTATTTTTCTTTGGTGTAAAGTTGGTTGAAATAATTCTTCAATTCCCATTGTGAATTCTTTATCTTTTGGAAAATAACATTATCACCCGTTATATCCGAAACTCCTGATTTCCATGTTCCTGCAAACGAAAAATTCTCACGAGTGTACCGACTTGCAGCATTATCTTCATAATTTACTTCACCATTCAGACAATCGGTTTTTAAACGGTCATGCCGGTTGGTAGCCGTATGCACCGTATCTTGTGCAAAATAATAGATTTCCTCACTTCCATATTGCCGGGTTGTACGGTCATGGATATACCCTAACTGAAATCGTAATTGCTTTTCTTCATCCAATCGGTACAGGCGGTTGGCAGAGGCTGTATGCGTTTCATTGAATAACAGCCTTTTTTGCGACAAGGGCATGGCCGGTTCGGGTAAAGGAAGAAAAATGGGAGGATTGCTGTCCGTCACCCGGTCAAAGCTATTGCCGGATGCCAGTTTCTGTTGGTCGGAAAACAGATTCCGGCCTATATTATTTGCCTTGTAAGTATAGACAGTCTGCCGGTTACGACTCAATTGCAGTACATTGAACGAAGCGTCGTAAAGTGCTTTCTCTCCATAACCTCCCCCTGCCATAACGGTATAAATCCATTGGGAACGGACTTCGGGTTTCAATTTCAAATTCAAGGCAACGTCATCCGTAAAGGTCTTGCCACGCAAGGACTTAATGGGTTGGTGTCCTTCAATGACCTCCGCTGCCTGTACGGCATCCGCTTTCAGATTATTATTAATTTGATTATAACGACCGCCACTCACATCCATACCTTCCACATAGAGATTACTGATCACTTTTCCATTATATTTTATAGTTCCATTCTCTTCCACATTGATGCCGGGAAGTTTTTTCAACACATCACTTACATTCCGATCTTTGGAAGATGTAAAACGGGTGAGGTCATATTTCAAGGTATCCTGCCTTCCCCATACGCGCCCCGGACGAATCTGTACTTCTTTCAGCAAGACAGTTTCCTGCTCCAGTTCGATAGTTAACGGACGACTGATAAGTACCGGTATGGCCTTTTTCCTGTAACCCATATAAAACACCGTTATTGTCCTGTCTTTCAAGGATGAAGAGGAAAGTTGAAAACGTCCGTCAGCATCTGTCAAAGTATAGTTGATGATATTGCCATCCCCTCCCTGTTGCAAAGTGACGGTAGCGGATTCCAAAGGCTGACGGGTAACTTTGTCCGTTACCCGTCCCTTTATCGTGTTTTGTGCGTTTGTGTGAATATGAAGCAAAAAGCTCAACAAAGAGAGAATGATTGCTGTTTTCATCCTGTTATTTTTCAGATAATTCTATCGGATTATAAGGTAACTCAAAGTTTTTCAACGTGTTACCTTGCTCATCTTTTATCGTCAATTTTACATTGGGGGCTGTAGAAGTGATAAAGCCTACCGGGTCCTTGGCATAACGCTCATATACCTTATTCAAATCTCTACGACTGATGGATTCAAAACCTTTTCCATTGAAAAGAAGTGGTTTCGGTCCACGGAATTGCTCGATACCTGTACATTCAAATGAATAATGTCGGCGGTCATCCTCAGCCTTTATGATGAGACCTGGCAATCCACAAAGTTTCCAAGGCCCTTCACTTACAGGAATTTCCATCGTGAACCATGCCGTATAACTTCTTCCCCGGAAGTGACCAGTTGCTTTCCGGCAATGATAAGTCAGAATAGTAGCCGTATCGGGTAATAAGGTCCATACCGGTTTTTCATTCTTTTCCTCGCAACGGAAATTACTGGTAGCCAACCGGTCAAGCGTTGTCACCTTTCCCGTAGGATAGTTCTTATAAATCCGATATGTAATACGCCCGTTTCCATAAGCCTTGGCATGTTGCTGCAAGACATCTTGGGACACTTTATTAGCATAGTCGGCGATCAAAGTAGAATCCCGAAGATAAGTAGTGTAACTATAAAATTGCGAACATTTCTTTCCCACTTCCAGCATCATCGTTTCCGAATTGGGCTGACGGTCGGCCTTAGTTGTGTCCTCTACCATCTTCAACTCATACTGGGCACGGAAAACCAATTCATCTATGGGTTCGCTTTTCTTCACATCATCCATAGCGAGAATGGTTATCTGCGCCGTAGCCTGTAATGCCACAGTTACCATAAATAACAGGTTAGCCAATTTCTTTTTCATAATCCGAATTGTTTTTAAATGATGAATTTTATACTGCAAAGCTAAGTCCTTCCCTCCTTCCCGATACCACAAAGTTATTACTGAAATATTACGCCGATAAAAAAACAATCCTCGTGTACATTGCATATCCAAGGATAGCCCGTACCTTTGCTTTAACAAAAAAAGAAAAGATGGAAAAAAGAATAAAAACAGTATGGATACTGACTATCATTACAGCTATACTGATAATAGGCGGTCAAGGCTATTGGCTTCACCACCAATATTGCTATTCAACGAGAACGTTCATGCAGGAACTGCATAAACAAATACTGCAACTGGAAAAAGAAGAAATGAATACACGCTATGACAAACGGACTAACAACCACAAATATACACTGAGCTACAAAATAGAAATGCCGGATTCGGTGAACCAAAACGGCAAAACAACCTGTGTCATTAGTTTTTATAGACAAAAAAGTGAAATTAATAATCTGGATTCATTGATAAAACAGAATGCATTGTTGAATGAGGAAAGTGTTATAGTCCGCGACAGTTTTCGGGTAGAGAACATTTCCAATGAAATTCTATTTGATGCAGCCACACGTTATGGAGCCGAGATGACCCACCCCTTTCGAGCTGAAATTTTTGATTCACTATTACAAGCCAACCAGATAAAACTGACAAATATCAGACTGATGCAGACTGATTCTATCCTGTGGCATGGAAGCTATACCTCTTCCACCCGATTGTTCAAACCTGAAATGTATATTGTTTATCCTTATAATCCTTTACTTAAACAAGCATTGACGGCATCCATACAGATACCTTTCCCCTCCCTGCTCCAGCAAATGGCATGGCAGCTGTTGGGTAGCCTGATATTAGTTCTGCTTTTGGTATTCTGTCTTATCTACCAGATCAAGACCATTTTGAAACAACGGAAAATAGACGAAATGAGAAAAAGCTTTGTAAATACCATGATACATGAACTGAAACGCCCCGTACAAACCTTGAAAATGTGTATTGCCTTTCTCAACAACAAGTCCATGCGTACAGACGAAAGAGCAATGGATGAAGTAGTAAAGGATTCCATGTTTGAACTGGACAATCTTTCTGCCTACCTAGCCAAAGTAAGGGATATGACACGGGCTGACTATGAACACACGCCTCTCCACATCCGTACTTTTGATTTACGGGAAACCGTAAATAAATTAATCCGGCTTACCAATATACCTGCCGATAAACAGGTTACGGTTCATCCGTACTATAAAATGGAATCCACTTTGGTCATCGCCGACCCGGTACATATTGCCAACATCATCAGCAACCTGATAGAGAACGCCATCAAGTACTCCGGTAAAGAAGTCCGGATTGATTTATCCTGTATACAGAAAGGACACACCCTTACTATACAAATAACAGATAACGGAATTGGAATTCCGCCAGCAGAGCAAAGCAAGGTTTTTGATAAGTTTTATCGCGGCAGCCATATACCAGACCGAAATATACCGGGTATCGGACTAGGGCTAAGTTACGTAAAACTTCTCACCGAAGCACACCACGGATACGTATCCTTGACCAGCCAGCCGGGTAAAGGAACGACTTTCAGTATTGTATTACCTCAATAATCATTTCAACAATTCATATAAGATGAAAACAATCAAAATACTTTTCGCAGATGATGATTTAAAATACTCCATGCTCTTAAAACGTTTTTTGGAAGCAGAAGGCTATGAAGTTACTTACGCAGGGAACGGAAACATTGCTTTACAGCAATTTCCCTTAATAAAGCCCGATTTGGTATTGCTTGATATCAATATGCCCGAACTGAACGGCTTTGAGGTAGCGACAAAAATACGGAAACAAAATCATCAGGTACTTATTTTCTTTCTTTCAGACCGTAGCGATAAAGCCGACCGTCTGAAAGGTTTTGATCTGCAGGCCAATGATTATCTAGCAAAGCCTTTTTATCCCGAAGAGCTGTTGGCACGTATCCGTGAACGGTTTCAATGTGTAGACAACAGAATTGAAACAGAAAGCTATACATTCGGGAAAAGTACATTCAACTATACCACCAATGAAATAAGGACAGGAAATAACAAGGTACTGATTACTTCCCGACAGGCTGAGATACTCCGAATATTAGCTAAAAACCTCCATGTTCCCGTAGATCGGGAAATACTGTTGAAACATGTATGGGGAGCTTCATCCTATGCCAATTCGCTGGCATTAAATGTACAAATAACCTATTTACGAAAAGCGTTGCGCAATGACTCCAGTGTGAAGATAGAATCACTGATGAAGAAAGGATATGTGTTACACATAGAAAAAGGATAAGAAAACTCTTTATAGTTTGCCTTTCTGAATGAAATGAAGAATGACGAACTATAAAGAGTTTTCTTGTCCTTTTTCAGTGTGTAACACATACCCCTTCTTCATCAGTGATTCTATCTTCACGCTGGAATCATTGCGCAACGCTTTTC